>Ga0308167_1000068_pt1 | contig 243564 bp, 232 predicted proteins | sample PhyCR1_2_FD_202138 | JGI IMG/M metagenome (GOLD analysis project Ga0308167, IMG submission 202138) | Phyllosphere microbial communities from UC Gill Tract Community Farm, Albany, California, United States - DLSLRC.R1 | ecosystem: Host-associated > Plants > Phyllosphere > Unclassified | place...
ACGCGGTCCTCCTCCTCGCCTACGAGCAAGCCGCAGGTCATACCGCGACCATGCTCTGGGATCTCGACCAAGACGAGCGCGTCGTCCTCAGCACCCGCGTCCACGAGTAACCGCCAACGACGGACCGTGAAAGGCTGCGCCTCGAACCGTCCCACGCTCGATGAACCCGATTGCCGGTGTGGGCGCGCTGGACCCTGTGCATGCGGCCACTGTCCGGTCGACCGAATGAGCGTTATCGGCGCGTACGCCCGACTCCCAATCGCTCAAGGCCCGTCAAGAGGATGGACGACTCCGCATCGCGTCGACCGTGGCCTTCGCGTCCTACACCCTCGGCGCGGGGGCCATTTTGGCGGACAACTATGTTGCGCTTCTCAAGCAAGAAAGACTGCTGTCGATTTCGTCGACTGCCGCGCACGACGTCGTGCCTCGGCCTGCAAGTCTCAGTGCTGGCATTGCACGCCCCACCAATGACTGGCACGTGACCACCTAGGAAGCTCTGCACCTGATAAGGTCCGCGCGGTCGTCCAGCGCCGGTCTACAGTTCTAAAAAATCGGTCGTTCGAGTGACCAGCGAGGCCTACTCGTCAATCGCTCTCGGCAATCGCCGTGCGTACGAGTTGAGGTAGCCGAGCGACGTCGTCGGGAGTTGCAACGACGATACGCGGATCGTCGATATCCGCGAGTGCGCGCGTCAGCAGTTCCCTCGGAACGATGAGAACGGCAGCGGCATACTCCGGACTCGTCAGTACCCTCGCTAGGCGCTGCTTGACGAGTCTGCTGGTGGAGCGGCTCCAGCTGCTCTTGATCTCGATCGCGACAACCTTCCCGTCAAGGTGGAAGGTAGCGTCAACGCGTGGCGGCCGGCCGCGGGATGGCACGGCAACGTCGACGTCGCGACGGAGGCCGCTGAGAGAGCCGAGGTCGACGTTCTCGGCTGCCTCCGCTGCGGGTACAGAATCGCGGAGCATCACAGTCGTTTCGAATGCTGCTTCTTGCCGCTGCTCCTCTTGGGCGGCGCGCGCCGCTTCGTCCACGGCGTCCGGTGTCCGAGTACCGCCTCGCGCGATGTCAACGACCTGATCGAAGATCTCAGGCGCTTCCGCACGAACGACCGCGAGTATCTCTTCCAGCGAGTCGCGCCGGAATTCCATCTCAACGTCTCCCACCGACAGGCGGTCCGGGAAGCGACCAAGTACTGCGAGTAGAACCAGCACGCCTCCGACCACAATTAGCGCGGTACTGCCCAGATCCCCCGAATGAGGTCGAAGCACAGCCCAAGTGCCCATGGAGAGGGCCGCGAGTCCAGCTGCGGCTAGCGCGAGCCGCACCAGATGTGGCATGTGCCGCGCACTCTCTCTGCGAAGAGGCCAACGGCTGCTTGATGGTTCCTCGTCGCTCACCTTCAAAAGCATAGCAATCCTCACTCCCTCCTGGAAGGCGAGCCGCGAAGTCTGCTGTGTGGCTGGCGTTCGCTTCGCTGCCTCGTTGCCTGCCGTCGCCCTTCCGTGCTCCTGGCCTTCAGTGCAACGGAGGCCCGCATCTGGGCGGCGCTCGTGAGCTTGTCAGTGCGCCTTCCCTTCAACCCGGTGAGAGAAGCAGGTCACTTGTCGTGGATCGTCCGCCGCGTGTCGCGCCTGCTCGCTCTCGGCAGGAGGCAAGCTTCTGTCATGTCTCGAGGTGTACATGCCCAGCAATGAAGGTTTCTTTCAGGACCCGAAGAAGGCCGCCGCGGTCCTCAAACACGGCATCCTTCGTCGCTACCTCGCGAAGTTCGCCGGAGCGACTGCGACTACCGCGCCCGGTCGCCGAGTCGCGTTCATCGATGGGTTCGCTGGGGAAGGTGAGTACCGACACCCGGTTACTGGGGTCACGGAAGTTGGCTCCCCGAGGATCGCACTCACCATCGCGCAGGACCTTCGGTCGCGCGGCATCAAGCTGGAGTGCACCTTCGTGGAGAAGCGGCCCGACGCTTTCGCGCAGCTGAAGACCCTCGTGGACTCATGCGGAGACCGCTCGGCTCTAGCGCTACAGGGAGACATCAGCGATCACTACGAGGACGCGATCCGGCGATCCGCGAACATCCCTACGCTGGTGTTCCTCGACCCGTTCGGCCGGTCCTTGGACCATGACCAGACGGTGGCGGCGCTCGCTTCGCGCGGGGACACAGTGCCGACAGAATTACTCCTGAACTTCTCGCTGCAGGCGGTTCGTAGGATGGGGGCTCGCCTGTATGAGGATGACGGCGCTCAAGGCCGAGCGGCGACGCTGGCCAACCTCGACAGCTGGCTAGGCGGCGATTGGTGGCGTGCGGAGTTCCTCAAGGAGGAACTGCTCGCCTTGTCCCGTGAGGAGCGTGCGCATCCTGCTGCGCTCGCGGTATGGGGGCAGTACGCGGCGCGCGTGCGCGACGCGCTGGGCTATAACTCCTACGACGTGGAGATCAGGCGCAAGCCGACGGACAAGCCACTGTTCATGCTCGCTCTCTTCTTCCCTCGCATCAACGCGCTTTACAGCTACAACGACCACGTGAGCCTGGCTGCACAGGACTGGCGAAAGTTCTTGGCTGAAATGGACTTCGCTGAAGCTGAGGCCCTCGATGAGACAAATCCTCTTCTAGGCGAGAGCCGTCTCGCAGAAGCGAGACGACGTTTCGCCGACGACGAGGAGGCCACGAAGCGCCAGGCGATCGATGACGTGAAGGACTCAGTGACCCTTCACCTGAGCAAGTTGGGTCGCCTCCACGTGAGTAAGAACCTCGACAAGGTCTTGGGGACAGCCGTAGGCATCGCCCGCGAGACACACATACGGGCAGCCTGGAAGGAGCTCGCAACGGAGGGCGTCACGAACGGCTGTCCGAAGGGCAGCCTCGAGAAGCAGACGATCTGGCGAGCCTAGAGTTCTCACCGAGGTGATGTAGTGAAGAAGAGCACGATCGAGTGGACCGAGGCGACCTGGAACCCGGTCACTGGCTGTGACCGTGTCACGGCCGGCTGCGACAACTGCTACGCACTAGCACTGGCCAAGCGCTTGAAGGCGATGGGAGCCGAGAAGTACCAGAAGGACGGCAACCCCATCACCTCGGGCCCCGGCTTCGGGGTGACGACTCATCCCGAGGTGCTCGCCCAGCCCGCGAAGTGGAAGCGTCCTACAACAGTGTTTGTCAACTCGATGAGTGACCTCTTCCATGCGAAAGTGCCGAAGCCCTTCATCCAGGACGTGTTTGACGTGATGTTGGCCACACCGCAGCACACCTACCAGATCCTGACAAAGCGCCCGACGAGACTACGGCGGATGGCGGGCGACCTGCCCTGGCCAGAGAACGTGTGGGTCGGCACGTCCGTCGAGGAACCGAAGGTTCTTGACCGCGTAGCAGACCTCGCCGAAGTTCCAGCTGCCGTCCGCTTCCTCTCCTGCGAGCCGCTGATCGCGGCGCTCCCGGACCTCCCCCTCAACTGCATTGACTGGGTCATCGCTGGCGGTGAGTCAGGGCCGCGCCACCGCGAGATGCAGGCGGAGTGGGTCCGTGACATTCGAGACCAGTGCCTGGCCGCCAACGTGCCGTTCTTCTTCAAGCAGTGGGGCGGTCGCACGCCCAAACAGAACGGTCGTGAGCTCGATGGTCGGTTGTGGGATGGGTACCCTCTAGCCCACAGACGCGGCGGACGCGGCGAGGCGCGGGCTTAGCTACCGCTGAGGTCCTGCTGCATCGAGCCGCGGAGCGACCTCGTGGAACAGAATCCCGATACCCGTGGAACGTCCGTCAGCACTGGGATCCGCGATCCGCGCCACCGCTGGCATCCGCGAATAAGCCGAACACCTCGCTCGGCTCGATCAGAACATCGTGTTCGCGTTGGCCGCTTGCTCCGGTACCTGCTGCATCACGTCCCAGTGCTCGACGATGCGTCCGTCCTCGAGCCGCCACACGTCCGCGACGGCCATGCCGCGGTCGCCCGGTGCGAGGTGGAACGCACTGTGGGTGACGACGAGGTCGCCCTCGGCGACGGTCCGCTTGACGTCCACGTGGAGTCCGGGGAACCGTGTGCGCATGGAGTGCACGTAGGCGATGAATGCCTCCGCACCGTCAGGGGCCGAGGGGTTGTGCTGCACGTAGCTCGTGCCGAGGGCGCGCGATGCCGCGGCCTCGGGCTCGCCGTCGTTGAACGACTGCGTGTAGAAGCCCACGACGGTCTCGGTGTTCTCGGCGGTCGACATGGGTGTTCCTCTCCGCGATGCGCCCTCTGCGTTCCGCTGACCAGATCTTCGCCGGTCGCGCGGCCCGGCAGCCTGCCCCCGACCGGGACACGCTCCCGGGCCGTCGCCTCCGTACGGTCGCTGGCACCAACCGAACGGAGATCCGATGCCCGCTGTGCAGTTCACCCGCGAGTCACCCGAGGTCGGACGCGTGGTCGTCTCCGATCCACCCGTCGGCCTGATGACGGGGGCGACCGTTCACGGCCTGGCCGACGTCGTCGCGGGGCTCGCGGGCGACTCGGACCTCAAGGTGCTCGTCTTCGAGAGCAGCACCGACGACTTCTTCCTCAACCACTTCGACCTCGCGCGGATCGACGACTTCCCCGGAGGTGCGGCCTGGCTCGATCTCGTCGTCGCGCTGTCGGAGGCCCGGTACATCACGGTCGCGGTGATCCGTGGGCGCACGCGCGGCGGCGGCAACGAGCTCGCGCTCGCACTGGATCTGCGGTACGCGAGCCGGCAGCGCGCCCGCTTCGGACAGCCCGAGGTCGGCACGGCGGTCGTCCCTGGTGGTGGCGGGACGGAGCGACTACCCCGACAGATCGGACGTGACCGCGCGCTGGAGGTCATCCTGACCAGCGCGGACTACGACGCAGACACCGCCGAGCGCTGGGGGTGGGTGACGCGTGCGCTCGACGACGACCAGCTCGACGAGTACGTGGCCGGCGTCATCGGGCGCCTCGCTTCCTTCGACGGCGACGCGCTCGCGACCGCGAAGGCGATGGTCAACCGTGCCACCCTCCCGCCGAAGGCCGACCTCGAGTCCGCCTACCGCACCTTCGAGGAACGCATGGCGAGCCCGTCGTACCGCGCACGGGCGGCGGCCGGTGCTGCGCGTCTCGACGACGACCAGCTGCTCGCCCTGGAACTCGAACTCGGTGAGTTCATCGGAGCGGCCGCTCGACGTCGGGTCGCCGACGCGTGAGACGGCGGACGGGAGGCGCGGTGCGGGCCCGACCCGCGCCTCCCGTCCGATCTGCGGTCGCGACGGGAATACCTGACGCGTCAGGTAGTTGTAGCCGCTGTGCAACAGCGACTGAGCGAGCGACAACTGGCCACGTGGCAACGGCTCCAGGTGGTGACGGAGCGGCTGCGCCGCCGTGTCGGCGCCGACCTGCGCGACGGAGCCGACCTGTCGGAGGCGGAGTTCACGGTGCTCGCGCACCTGGTCGACATGGGCGGCGACGCCCGGCCGACGACGTGCGCCGCGGCGATCGGCTGGGACTCCAGTCGCCTCGCCCACCAGCTGCGCCGGCTCGAGCGACGAGGACTGGTCGAACGGCGCGGAGGCCTCCGGGACGCGCGCGGATCGTCGATCGTGATCACCGACTCCGGGCGGTCCGCCCACCGGGCCGCCGTCGGTTCGCACCTCCGTGCTGCGGCGACGTGGTTCGGCGACGCGCTCGACGACGCAGCACTGGCAGGGCTCGACGGCGCACTGCGCGCGCTCGAGGAGCACATGCGCCGATTGGACGGCGACGGACCGGACGACGGACGTCCGGAAGCAGACGAACACGAGGAGCACGGACGATGAGCACCATCGACACATGGACGACACCCACTGCGGACCTGACAGGACGGACGGTCGTCGTGGTCGGCGGCAGCGGCGGCGTGGGGGAGGGCGTGGTCCGGTCGGTGCTCGCCGCGGGCGCGACCGTGATCGCGACCGGACGGGACGGCGCGCGACTCGATGCCGTCGCGGCACGGCTCGCGACGGCCGGGCTCCCCGGCACCCTGCACACGAGGGTGCTCGACGCGATGAACCCCGGGCTGGACGACGACGTGACCGCGATGGCGCAGGAGTTCGGGGCGTTCGACGGCGTGGTCGTGTCGCTCGCATCCTGGGGCGACCAGGGCCGGAAGCCGGCGCTGGCGCTCGACGACGACGAGTGGCAGCGCCTGCTGGACGGCAACCTGACGAGTGTCTTCCGGGTCTTCCGGGCGTTCCTGCCGCGGATCACCGGGACCGGAGTGCTCATGCAGTTGAACGGCATGAGCGCGGACATCCCGTTCCCCGGGAGTGCCGGGGTCGCGCTGAGCGCCGCGGCGACGAAGTCCCTCTCCCTGACGCTGGACGCCGAGCTCGGCGGACGCGGTCCACGCGTCGCGCAGCTCGTGCTCGGGGTGGTCCGGACCCGCGCCCGGCAGGCCGCCGGGATCGACGACCCGCGGTGGATCGACGCGACCCAGGTCGGCGACCACGTCGCGCACCTGGTCGCCGGGAGCAGCCCGCTCGCCCGCACCGCCCTGCAGTACTTCACCGATCGAGCCGAGGGCCCGCGTCCCGGGTCCACCGTGCGCTGAACCGAGGAACCATGGACATCGTCCGACCCGGCGACACCGGGTACGCCGCACTGCAGCACGTCTACTCGAGCACCGGCCGACCGGGATCGATCCTGCTCCCGCGCACGACGACCGAGGTCGCCGAGGCGCTCGCGATCGTGCGCGCGTCGGGGCGCCCGTTCGCGGTGCGCAGCGGCGGGCACGGCATCAGCAGCATCGCCACCAACACCGGTGGCGACGTGATCGACCTCCGTGCCCTCGCGTCCGTCGAGCCCCGGGGAGGCCGGTCGGTCCGCGTCGGGCCCGGCGCGCGCTGGGGCGCCGTGGCGTGGGCGCTCGCCCCGCACGGCCTCGCGATCAGCTCCGGCGATTCCGGTGACGTCGGGGTCGGCGGTCTCGCCACGACCGGTGGCATCGGCCTGATGGGCCGTGCGCACGGCCTCACCATCGACCGCCTGCGAGGCGCGGAGATCGTCACGGCGGACGGGACCGCACGGCGCGTCTCCGGCGACGAGGAACCAGACCTGTTCTGGGCGATCCGTGGTGCCGGCGCGAACTTCGGGATCGTCACGGCGTTCGACTTCGAGGCCTCGGAGACCGCCGACGTCGTGCAGACCACCGCGGTGTACCAGCCGATCGACCTCGCTGCGTTCCTGCAAGCCTGGGGCCGGACGGTGGAGACCGCGGCGCGTCCGGTGTCAGCCTTCCTCTACCTGGGGGCGGGGCCGACGCCGTTCGCGCAGGCGACCATCGTGTACGCCGGCGACGACCTGGAGGCGGCGGCCCCGGAGATCGAACGCTTCCTGCGGATCCCGGGCCTGGCCGGGCAGCGGGCCGCCGTGACGCCGTACGCGGCGGTACCGCTGACGAGCGGTGCGCCGCACACCGGGCAGCAGCGTGCTGCCACCCACACCGGGCTGGCCGTGCACCTCGACCAAGACCTGTCCGACCGGATCGCGGTGTTGCTCCGCAGCGCCGGCGTGGACATGGTCCAGATCCGCTCGGTCGGCGGCGCGATCAACGACGTCGACCCGGCGGCGACCGCCTACGCGCACCGGCACCAGAACTTCTCGGTGACTGCGGTGTCGGTCCGGGGCGGCGACGCGTTCCACGACGCGTGGGAGTCCGTGCACCCTCGGATGGACGGCATGTACCTGAGCTTCGAGACCGATCACGCACCGAGCGCCGTGGCCGAGGCGTTCCCGCCGGCGACGCTCGCGCGGCTGCGGGACCTCAAGGCCCGGTGGGACCCCGACGACCTGTTCGACCAGAACTTCGACGTGTCGCGGACATCGGCGGAGCTCAGCTGAGGGCGACGGCGCCCGCGATGCGGTCCGCGAGGTCCGCGAGCGCGGCGGCGCTGTCGGACCCCGGCACGGCGTGGTACGCGCAGAGCAGGTACCCCGGTGTGTTCGGGACCACGAACGTCTGGTGGCGGAGCGTGATCTGTCCGTACCCGTCGACCGAGGGCCGGACATCCCCGTCGTAGTACGGGTCGACCTCGTGGCGCTCCCAGAGCCGGCGGAACACCGGGTCCGCCTCGGCGAGCCTCGCCGCGGTCTCGTGGAGCCGGGGGTCGTACGGGTGCCCGTAGAACCGCATGCGGCGTGCGGTCCGGTCGGCGAGCGCCGGCCAGGTCGGCAGCGCTCGGACCTCCGGGAAGGTGAAGACCACCTCGGGGATGCTCCTGCCGACCTCGAGCCCGAGCGGGACCACCCAACGCGCGAGGGCGTTCGAGAGCACGACCTCGTGGCGGGAGTTGATGATGTACGCGGGTGTGTTCGGCCAGGAGTCGAGGATGGCGGACATCGCCTCGATCGAGACCGCGGCCTCGGCCGCCGCCACGTCCAGCGGCTGCACCGTGCTGAGCCGCAGCAGGTGCTGGACGCCGGCATCGTCGAGCCGCAGTGCCCGGGCCAACGCGTGGAGGACCTGTTCGGACGGTGCGCGGTCGCGACCCTGCTCCAGCCGCAGGTAGTACTCCTGGCTGATCCCCGCGAGCCCGGCGACCTCGTCGCGACGGAGCCCCGGGACCCGGCGGCGCGTGTGCGACCGTACGTCGACGTCCTCGGGGCGGGTCGCCGCTCGACGCGCTCGGAGGTAGTCGCCGAGCGGTGTCCCTGTCGCGATCACGACCCGTCCTCCCTCCCTGCCGGCGCGTCCGGCGCCGTGGTTCCTCCATCCTGGCGCAGTCCCGGTCCCGGGATGCACCAGGTGTCCCCGACGGGGACACCCTCGCGCCTGCTCGGACCCGTACCGTCGGCGCAGTGCGAAGGGAGTGCCGTGCACGATCCACCGGTCCGCCGGGCGCACGTCACCGTCGCCGCCCGTTTCGACTGCTCGCCGAGCGCGACGTGGTCCCGCTTCGTCGACTTCGCCGACGGGCACGTCGGTCCCGACGGTGCGACCGAGCTCCTCGCGCCCGGTACGAGTCGCTGGATCCGGCGGCTCCCTGGCGACCTGGGCGTCGTCGAGGAGCGTTCCCGCACCGAGGACGGCGTCGTCGCCTATCGCGCTCGCGTCCCCGGCGGTTCGGCGGTCGACGACGTGGACGGCGTCGTCCGCGTGTCCCAGGAGGCGGAGGGGAGCCTCGTCACGTGGACGACCGAGGCGGTCACCGCCCCGTCCGCGTCCGAGCGCGAGCGCGTCCGGCAGTGGCTGGCGGATCGGCTCCGGACCGCGGGGGGCACGGTCCTCGCCCCCCTCACCATGGACGTGTGGCTCGGCGGCTACCGGGACGTCGCCCGCACCGGTCTCGACGGCACGGGCACCGCGACGTGGTCGCCCACGACGGCGACCCTGGTCTCCGGCGAACACGACGCCGTCCTCGTCGACGCCCTGATGACGGCGGACGAGGCCGACGCCCTGGTCGAGTGGATCCGAGGCAGCGGGAAACGGCTCCGGACCGTCGTGGTCACCCAGGGCCAGGCAGACCACTTCTTCGGCCTCGGTCGCGTCCTGCGGGCGTTCCCCGACGCGGTCGCGACGGCCGTCGCCGACGTCGCCACGCGTGCGCTCGACCAGACGGCGCCCGCACACCGTTCCCGGTGGGAGTCGTTGTTCCCCGGACGGCTCCCCGGATCCCTCACCGCTCCGACCCCCGACCCGGCCGGGGTCGTCGACCTCGAGGGCCATGCACTGCAGCTGTTCGACGTGGGACGGATCGGCGACCGGCCGACGAGCCTGGTGTCGGTCCGGCACCTCGACGCGGTGATCGGCGGCGACCTCGTCTACAACCGCGTGCACCCGTGGCTCGTCGGCACGGACGCGGATTCCCGACGGAGCTGGGCACGGGCACTCGACCTCGTCGAGGCGCTGCGTCCGGCATGGGTGATCGCGAGTCACCGGCACCCGGCTTCCCGTTCCGACGCCGCTCGACCGCAGGTCGCCGCGCTCCGCAGGTACCTCGGCGACGTCGAGACGGTGCTCGCGGACCACGGTGATGCCGGTGGGTTCGTCGGTGAGATGCTCCGGCGGTGGCCGCGGTTCGGTAACCGATCGACGTTGGAGGCCTCCGCGGTGGCCCTGTACACGATGGGCCCCCCGCCATCGGAGGCCGAGTTGCCGGACCTGCTCCCGCGTCGTCCGCAGGACGAGGCGGACGAGCGGACGGACCTCGTCTGAGACGCGACTCAGGTTACGCTGTCCCCGACCGGGAGGAGCGTCGTGGGCGACACGGACCTCGCAGCGCGGCTCCGGACACTCCGGCTCGCAGCCGGCATGACGCTCGAGACCCTCGCGGAACGATCGGGCGTGAGCGTCCGGGGCATCAGCGACATCGAGCGCGGCCGTAGTCGCCACCCGCAGCCCCGCACGATCGAGGCGCTGGTCTCCGGACTCGGGCTCGACGACGCGGCACGCCGATGGCTCCGGGCGCCGCTGGTGGGCGCGGGGCCGGACACCGGACGCACCGATTTCCGCCCGCCACGCGTGGCGGACTTCATCGGGCGCTCGGGTGAACTCGACCGGCTCGTCGCGGACCTCGACCGGCCGTCGGGCCCGCCGGTCGTCGTCGTCGTCTCCGGACCACCCGGCATCGGGAAGACCGCGCTCGTGACGGAGGCGATCGGACGAGCGTCCGCCGCCGAGCGCCGCGTGTTCGTGGACCTCGCCGGACACGGCCGACCGGCGACGACCGCGTTGGAGGTGCTCCAACGCGTCCTCCGACAGTGCGACCCGGACGATCCGCCCGGCACGTTGGCGGCAGCGAGGGCGCGGTGGTCGGAGCTGTGCTCGGCCGAACGGGTGCTGGTGCACCTCGACAACGTCTCAGGCGAGGACCAGGTCCGACCTGTGCTCGTCGAAGGACGGTCGACCGTCGTCGCGACCTCGCGTCGGACGCTCGCGGGTCTCGACGCGGACCGGATCGTCCTCGACGTGCTCGGACCGGAGGACGGTCGTCGCCTGCTCGAACGCATCGTGCCGGCCGAGCAGCGCGATCCTGCTGCGGTCGACGAGCTCATCGCGCTGTGCGACGGATTCCCGCTCGCGCTCCGCGTCGCCGCCAACCGGATCGCGAGCCGTCCGGCCACGAGCGTGGCGGACCTCGTCGCCCGCATGCGGTCGACCGATCGCCGGCTCACGCTGCTCGTGGCCGGCGACGTCTCGGTCGCGGCGGCGATCGCGGTTTCCTACGACGACCTCGACCCGGCGACGGCCGCCGTGTTCCGGGCGACCGCGGCACTCGACGGCGTCACGTTCGGCGCCGACGTCGTCGCGGCGGCGGTCGGCGCGAGCCCAGACGAGACCGAGGCCCGACTCGAAGGACTGGTCGACCTCGGCCTGGTCGAACCCCGGGGCACGCGGTACCGCGTGCACGACATCATCCGGCTGTTCGCGCTCGAGCGGCTCCGCGAAGACGCCCGGACCGAGGCAGCTGCACGCGAGCGGCTCACCCGGTGGTTGCTCGACCGGCTCCTCGCGGCCGGGTCCGCGTTCGTGGTGCCCGGCCGTGCCCCCGTCGCACAACCGGACGCCGATCAGGACGTCGCCCGCGACTGGATCATCGGAGAGGTCGACCACTGGTGGCCGGCCTTCCGTCGGGCCGCCGCGCTCGGGTGGCACGAGATCGTGGTCGCACTCACGACCGTGCTGCAGTGGTTCGGGAACCTCTGGCCGGACTGGGGACGGTGGTACGAGCTCGACCTCGTGGCACAGCGAGCAGCGGACGAGCTCGCGGACGATGCCGCGCGTTCACGAGTGGCGGGACATCTCGCCTGGGCCGCGCACGTCGAACGAGCCGACCACGGACTGGCCACGCAGCACGCGGACGAGGCGCTCGCCGCGGCGGAACGTACCGGTGCCGTCGATCTGATCGCATGGGGGCACTACCACGTCGCCTGGAGCGCACTCGACCGCGGGGATCCGGTCACCGCCGAAGTACACGCACTCGCTGCGGTCGCGGGGTTCGAGAGCGAGGACGACCCGGTCTTCCTGCACCAGGCGCGGGGCATGTTGGGCCTCGCCCTGCAGGCACAGGGTCGGTACGACGAAGCGGTCGCCGCGCTCCGAGCGGCGGTCGACGGCATCGTGGAGGGGCTCGACCCCGTCGACGAACGCGTTCGGTACGCGCAGGCGCTGGCCCGCGCGGCGCTCGCCAGCACGCTCCTCGAGTCCGGTGCGCCGAGCGAAGCGCTCGACGTCCTCGACGCCGGGCTCCGGACGCTGCCGGACGACACCGGGACGTCCATCGGGCTGCTGCTCCGTTCGCGGGCGGCGGTGCTGGTGGAGCTCGGACGACCCACCGAGGCGCTGGCCGACGTGGACCGCGCGCTCCGCGCCTTGCCGGCACGCGTTCGTCCTGCCCGCCTGGACGCCCTGCAACGGGAGTTGGCGGCGCTCCGCGACTCACTCACCGGCCCGAGCGGCTGAGGGCCCGCGGGACGAGGGCGTCGCCCGGCGGTCAGACCTCGACGGCGCGTCGTCCAGGAGCGGTCGTGACCTCGTCTCGCAGCGCCGCCAGCGCCCGCGCACCGTCCGTGCCGTCCGCCGCGTGGAAGGCGGTGAGCACGTACCGCTGCGGGCCCGGGACCTCGAGCGTCTGGCACGTGAGGGTCACCCTGCCGTGGCCGTGCACGTCCTGGTCGATCGAGCCGTTGAGGTACGGGCGAGCGTCGTGCCGTGCCCAGAGCCGCCGGAAATCCGGGTCCCGGACGGACAGGGTGCCGATGATCTCCTGCAGCCGCCGATCGCGGGGATCGCTCCCGTACCGCAGCGTCGCCGCGGTCCGGGCAGCGGCATCCGGCCAGTCCTCCATCACCGCGCGGCCGAACGGCGAGAACACCGCCAGCGGCAGGTTCACCCCGGGTGTCAGCCCGCCGCCCGTCATCGCCCGTGCCAGCGGGTTCACGACCAGGACGTCCTGGTTGCCGTCCATGATGTACGCCGGCGTCCCGGTCCACTGGTCGAGGAGGCCGCTCAGCGTGTCCATGACGCGAGCCGGCGTCGTGTGGTCGTCGGAACGAGCCTCGCCGGTCTGGATCCGGACGAGGCGGTCCATGTGGTCCACCGCGTCCTGGTCCAGGCGGAGCGCACGGCCGAGGGCGTGCAGCACCTGGTCCGACGGTTGGCGGTCGCGGCCCTGCTCGAGTCGGAGGTAGTACTCCTGACTGATCCCGGCGCGGCGGGCCACCTCGTCCCGTCGCAGCCCGACGACCCGCCTCGGCGTCGACGACACGATGCCGACGTCCTGCGGCTGCACGAGTGCTCGTCGTGCGCGGAGGTACTCACCCAGAGGCGTGATCGCAGTCGGCATGGCATCGCTCCCGCTCGTCCTCGCTGCACCGTCGTGAACGGTGCTGCATGATGTCGGGTACAGCCCACCAGGCACCCGGCGTCGGCACCATGCAGAACGCAGGCAGGAATCGAGGAGCACGTGCAGGAACGACCCGACGGCGAGCTCCTCCGGCGGTTGCGCACCACTGCGGGCCGGACGCTGGCCGACCTCGCCGACGCCGCCCACGTCGGCGTGCGGACCCTCAGCGACATCGAGCGAGGGGTCGCGCGGCGCCCGCAGCGCGCGACGATCGAGGCGATCGCGGCGGCACTCGGCGTGACGTCAGCGGAACGGGACGCGCTGCTGTCGATCGGTCGGGCCCGTCCGTCGACGGAGGCGAGCGCCCCGGACGTCGTCGGCGACTTCACCGGACGCGACCGCGAACTCGGCAGGGTGCTCGACCGTCTCCGGGGCGCCCACGCGGGTGCGGTGATCGTGTCCGGCGGCCCCGGGGTCGGCAAGAGCACCTTCGCTGCCGAGGCGCTCCGCGTCCGCGGTGTCCCGTGGATCCACGTCGACCTCGGCGGGCAGACGGCCGCCCCGCTGTCGGCGCTCGACGTCCTCCGCCGTCTCGTCTCCCTCGCCACCGACGGCACGGAAGAGGCACCGGTGATCTTCGACGCGGCGGCAGCACGGTGGCGCGAACTCAGCGCCGACCACCGGCACGCGGTCCTGCTCGACGATGCCGGCAGCGAGGCGCAGGTGCGTCCGGTGGTCGACGCGGCGGGACCGGGGGTGCCGGTGATCGTGACGAGCCGGAGTCCGCTGGCCGGACTCGACGCCGGACTCCGCCTCCAGGTCGAGCCGATGCCGCGCGCCGATGGCCTCGCGTTGCTCGAGCGGATCGTGCCCGACGCGGCGAGCGAGCCGGCTCTGGCGGCGGTGGCCGAGCACTGCGCGGGGATCCCGCTGGCGCTGCGGATCGCCGGAAGCCGCATCGCGGCACGGACGGACGACGTCGACGGCTTCCTCGGCGCCATGCGCGCCGAGGAGCAACGGCTCGGCGCCCTCCGGCACGGTGACCGCTCGGTCGAGGCCGCGTTCGCCGTCTCCTACGAGCGGCTCCCGTCCGTCACGGCGCAGGTGTTCCGCTCGCTCGCGGTGATCGACGGGACGAGCTTCGATGCACGGACCGGCGGCGCTCCCCTCGGGCTCGACGACGTGACCGCCGAGGACGCACTCGAGGAGCTGGTGGACCTCGGTCTCGTCGAGCCACGCGGTGGGAACCGGTACCACGTGCACGACCTGCTCCGGGCGTTCGGTGCCGACCGGATCGACGCCGAGGACGGTACCGGCGCGTCCCGTGCGCTGCGGGAGCGACTGCACCGATCGGTCCTCTCGTCCCTCGATGGAGCGGCACGGCGGTTCGCTCCCGAGTCCGCCCGCCGCGACCAGGCCGATCCGGAGTTCGCCGACCCGGCAGCGGCGAAGCGGTGGATCACCGGTGAGGTCGACCACTGGTGGGCGGCGTTCCGCGCCGCGGTGTCAGGCGGGCTGCACGGCGACGTGATCCGGACCGCGGCCGGTCTCGAGTGGTTCTCCAACCTGTGGCCGGCATGGGGGCACTGGTACGAGCTGTTCGGCGACGCGGTCGAGGCCGCGCACGCGGCCGACGACCGAGCGTCGGCAGCGCGGCTCCTCGGTCTGCAGACGTGGGCTGCCCTCATGGAGCGCGGCGACCGGACCGGTGCGCTCGAGCTCGCCACGAGGGGTCTGGCGGACGCCCGTGCGGCGGACGACGACGCCGTGTCCGCGAGCGCCGAGTACCACGTTGCGTGGGCACACCTGGCGCTCCGACAGCCGGAGCTCGCGCTGCCGCACATCGACGCCGCGATCGACGGGAACACGAGGACCGAGGACGACGCCGCGCTCGTCCAGTGTCGTTCGATGGCGGGCGCAGCACTCCACCTGCTCGGCCGGCACGCCGAGGCGATCGCGTCCTTCCGAGCGGTCCTCCGCGACCTCGAGCGGGTCGGGGAGGGCGACCCCGGGGCGGTGTTCACCCGGGTGGTCGCGCTGGAGGAGATCGCGAAGTCGGCCAACGCGCTGGGGCGATGGGACGAAGCCCGGGACGCGGCGGACGCGGGGTTCGGTGCGGCGTCGGCACTGTCGTGGGACACGGGTGCTGCTCGCGCGCTCCGACAGCGTGCCGAGGCGCTGCTCGGTTCCGGGGAGGCCGACGGAGCCCGACGCGACGCCGAGCGCGGGATCGCCCTGGTCGACGCCGATCGGGCGGACGCCCAGGCGGCGGTGGTGCTCGGCGAGCTCCGCGCGCTGCTCGAGCGGATCGGCGGCCGCGCGCCCTGAGCGGAGACTGTCCCCGGCAGAGACAGGCGCGCAGCCTTCCTCGCTGGCTAGCCTGCGACGGTGCAGCGAGACCCTGATGACCGACCCATCGTGCGTGCCCGCGACGTCGAGCACGCCTATCCCGGTCGCGCGGCCGAGCCGGTCCTGCGCGGGGTGTCGCTCGACGTCCAGCGCGGCGAGATGCTGGCGGTCGTCGGCCCGAGCGGCTCCGGCAAGAGCACGCTGCTCGCGTGCCTGTCCGGTCTGGAACGCCCGCTCCGGGGCACCGTGGAGATCGACGGCACCGACATCGGCCCGCTCTCGCGGCAGCGGTCGGCCCGGTTCCGACGCGGTCGGGTCGGCTTCGTCTTCCAGTCGTACAACCTGCTCCCCGCACTCACCGCCCGGGAGAACGTGGCGCTGCCGGCACGCCTGGCGAAACGCCCCGCTGATCGCCGGACGGTCGACGCCGCACTGGACGCCGTCGGGATGCTCGACTCCGCACACCGGTACCCGGATTCGATGTCCGGCGGACAGCAGCAGCGCGTGGCGATCGCCCGGACGCTCGTCGCACGGCCGCAGGTGGTGTTCGCCGACGAACCGACCGGGGCGCTCGACACGGTGGCCGGCGGCGCGGTGCTCGACCTGCTGCGGCACACCGCCTCGGGGCAGCGTTCGGTCGTCATGGTGACGCACGACCTCGCGGCCGCGGCGCGGGCCGACCGCGCGATCGTCCTGCGGGACGGCGTCGTCCACGCGGAGCTGGTCGCACCGGACGTCGACGCGCTCTTCGACTCGATCGAGCGTGCGTCGGTACGCGCATGATCCTCGTCCGCCTGGCGGCAGCCGATCTCCGCACGTCGTGGCGCGTCTGGGCCGGCCTGTGCGCGGTGTCCGCGGTCGCCGCACTGGCAGGCAGCGTCCCCGGTGTGCTCGTGGTCGGCGGCCTGCGGACACCCGGGGTCCGGGGGCTGGCGCTGCTGTCCATCGCGGGCACGACCGCCGCGTTCGGGCTCATCGCGATCCTCGTGGTGGTGTCCGCCGTGGTGCGGCTCACCGCGGGGCTCCTGGAGCGGACGTACGCCCTCTGGCAGCTGGCCGGCGTCACTCCTCGAGGGGTCCGTGTGACGGTGCTCGTCCAGACCGCACTCGTCGCCGTGCTCGGCGCCGTGGTCGGAGCGGCCGCGGCTGGCGTCGTCGTCCCGGCCGCCGTCGACGCAGCCCTGGCCGGAGCCTCCGAACTCGACGGGGTCCGGGTGGCCGCTTCCTGGGCCGAGGCCGTCGTCGTCGTCGGGCTGACGGTCACCGCCGCGGTCGTCGCCGGGCTCTCGGGGAGCCGCCGCGCCGCCACGACCCCGCTGCTGCTCGATGTCGGACCGGGTGTGCGCGGACGTCGACCGCCGATCCTCCGTGCCACGGTCGCGGCACTGCTGACGGCGCTCGCGGCGAGCATGCTCGCCGGACTCCCGGCGTCCGTACCGGACGGCGCGGCGTCGGCACTCCTCATCGGTCCGGTGCTGGTCGCGGCGGTCGCCGTCCTCGGCAGGTCGGTCGGTGCACCCGTCGTCCGGCTCTGGACGGCGGCGGTGCCGGCGAGCGCGTCGGTGTCCTTCGCTCTCGCGCGCGCAGCTGTCCGGCGGGCTGCGGCTCGGAGCGACACGACGCTCGCGGCGCTCCTGGTGGCCGTGGCCCTGCCGACGGCGCTCGTCGGGGGTCAGCGGACGGCGGCGACAGCGATCGGAGACGACGCGACCGGGAGCGGCTCAGCGGTGACGACCGTCCTCGTCCTCAGCGGCCCGGTCCTGCTCGCCGCCGTCGGGGCCGCGGCGACGGCGGCGATGGCGGCTCGGGACCGCGCGCAGGAGCGCGAGCAGCTCCTGGCCGTCGGCGCGACCCCGGCCTTACCAGTGGCCGTCGCGGCACTCGAGGGTGTCGTCCTCGGGGTGAGCGGCACGCTCATCGCCGCGGCCACCGTGGGCGTCTCCGTCATCGCGGAGTGGGCGGTGCTCGTCGGGCGGTACCCGTCGACCAGGCCGATCGTCCCCGTCGCGGTCCTGGTGGCGATCGGCGCGCTGTGCACGGCTCTCGTCGTGCTGTCGTCCCTCCTGCCGGCCGTGTCGGGGCGGACACGGAGGAGGACCTCGCCGGGCGACTGACGGCGACGTATGCTCACACCGTGCCCGAACGCGCCTCGCAACTGGTCGGCCGCGACGCCGAACTCCTCGTCCTGGCCGGTGCCCTGGACCACGCCCGGCGGGGGCACGGTACCGCGGTCCTGGTCGACGGCGATCCCGGCATCGGCAAGAGCGCCCTGCTCGAGACCGTCGCCGCGGACGCCACCGCGGACGTCCGGTTCGTCCTCCGTGCCCGTGGGGTCCGCAGCGGGACCGAGATCCCGTTCGGCGGCCTGCACGAGCTGCTCCACCCGCTCCTGCCCTTCGGGGCCGCCCTCCCCGATCGTCAGGCTTCGGCCCTCGACGTCGCCTTCGGCCGTCGTGACGGACCGGCCCCCGACCGGCTCCTGCTCGGCATCGCCGTGCTCGGGCTGTTCGAGGAGGCGAGCAGCCACGGGACCGTGGTGGCACTCGTCGACGATCTGCACTGGACGGACCGGACCTCGCTCGAGGCGCTCCTCTTCGTCGCATCGCGGGTCCGCGGACTCCCCGTCCTCCTCGTCGCGACGACCCGGAGCGGTACCCCTGTCGGTGACCACGAGGACGCGTTCCCGACCGTGCTCCACGTCGGTCCGCTCGACGACGCCGCGGCGGACCGACTGCTCACCGACGTCGCGGACCACCTGCCGACCGGGGAACGGGCACGGGTGCGTCGGGAGTCGTACGGCAACCCGCTCGCCCTGCTCGAGTTCTCCGCGCCCGTCGCCGGCACTGCGCGCGGACCACTGTCCGAACGCATGTCCGCCCGACTCGAGCGGACGTTCCTCGCCGGTGTCCTGCTGCTCCCGGAGACGACCCAGCGGGCGTTGCTCGTCGCGGTCGCCGGAGAGGACGCCACCGCACGGGAGCTCGAGCAGGCACTCGTGGGTGTCGGGCTCGGCGCAGGCGAGTTGGCGACCCTCGAGCGCGAGGGTCTGCTGCGGCGTGACGGCGACCGGTTCGTGCCACGGCACCCGCTGGTGGGGTCGGCGCACTACGACGCCGCCGATCCGGTCCGTCGGCGCGAGGTCCACCACGCCCTGGCACTGGCGGTCCGTTCGCCCAGTCGCCGTGCGATCCACCGGGCCGAGGCGACGACCGGCCTCGACGAGGCGGTCGCCGTTGAACTCGACGCCGTGGCGAGTGCTGCGCTCCGGCAGGGCGCCCCCGCCGAGGCGGCATCGGCGTGGCGGCGAGCCGCCGACCTCTCGCCCGACCCGACCCAGCAGGCGAGCCGGTTGGTGGAGGCCGCCGAGGCAGCCCGACGCGCCGGCGCCTCGGGTGAGGCGTCCGCCTTGCTCGACCGTGCCAAGCCGCTCACCGACCTGTCGGACGGCCGCGCACAGCATCGGTTCGCGCGCGCGGAGTGGATGCTGAGCATGACCGCGGACCACCGCGGTCGGACGGCCGAGGAGCTCGTGGCGTTCGCGACGACCCGGGCAGATCCGACCGAGCGTGCCGAGGTCCTGCTGTGGGCGGCGGCGAAGTGCTACATCCACCAGGAGGCGGACGCCGTCCGAGCGCTCGTGGCCGCCACGGTGGAGGACGTCGACCACGCTCCGGGCGGACGCGGGGACGCCGACGACGCGGTCCTCGCCGAGGTGGCACTCGCCCTCGTCCGTCCCGGGCAGCGTCTCGACGAGCGCACCGTGGACCGGTTCCTCGCCCGTGCACAGGCGACCGACGGCGTCATCGTGAACTGCCTGGCGTTCGCCGCCGAGGAGTCCGGCGACATGGCCACGTCGGACCGGTGCTGGACCGCTGGCGTCCGGCTGTTCCACGACGCGGCACGCACGAGCGACGAGACCACCGCTCTGTGTGGACGTGCCTCACCCCGCGTCACGGCGGGCCACCTCACCGACGGACTCGCCGACGCCGATCGCGCGGAGCGTCTCAGCCGCGAGCTCGACCTCCCGGTGGTCGCCGGGATGGCGCTCTCCGAGGCGGCGCGGGCCCTCGTGCGGGCCGGGGACACGGCCACGGCCCGGACACGACTCGCGGCCCTGGACGAGATCCCGGTGGCCGGCGCCTTCGCGCGCATCGTCGCGACCGCCGCGTGGGCGGCAGCACTCATCGCCGTCGACGAGGGACGCCACGAGGACGCCGTGGCACACCAGGTGCGCACGCGGGCGAACGGCGCGGTGGCGCTGTGGGCGGGCGCCGACGTGGTCGAGTCGGCGGTCCGCGCGGGCGACACCGACTCGGTCCGTGCCTGGCTGACGGACGCCGCCGCTGCGGCCGCCACGACCGGCTCGCCGCACCTCGCGCTGCTCGTCGAGCGGACGCGCGGTCTCCTCGCACCGGACGACGAGACGGCCCTCGGGCACCTCGCCGCGGCGGTCGACCTCGGTTCGGCGATCGACACACCGTTCGACCTCGCGGTCGCGCGACTGCACCTGGGTGAACGGCTGCGGCGCGTCCGCCGGATCGTCGATGCACGTCAGCACCTGTCCGAGGCGGCCCGGCTGTTCGACCGCATCGGCGCCCGCAACTGGGCCGCGCGCGCCGCGTCCGAACTCCGGGCGACCGGTGGACAGTCGACGGACCGGACGTCGACGGACCGGGCGCCGGCTCGACTCCTCACCGCGCAGGAGCTCCTCGTGTCGCGCATGGCGGCGACCGGGCGCACCAACAAGGAGATCGCGGACGAGGTCTACCTCTCGCACCGGACGGTCGCGGCGCACCTGTCCCGGGCGTTCACGAAGCTCGGCATCAGCAGACGGTCCCAGCTGGCCGGTGCGCTGCGGCCCTCGGACCGTTCCGACTGAGGGCGCGAGCAGACGGTCACGCCACGCGTCCGACCTCGCTGGCGGCCGAGCGAGCGCCGAGACCGCGGCGCATCGCGGTGAACCGCTGCAACGCCAGGGCCGCTGCCGTCCCCGGTTCGGCGGTCAGGGTCATCACCGACCGCCCGCTGCCGCCCGGGACGGCCAGCGAGTGGCACGTGAGCTCGACCGGTTCGGCGGTGGCGAGTCGGATCCGAGCGACCCACGTGACCTGCTGCTCGACGTCGTGCCGGGCCCACAGTTCCCGGAAGGTCGCGTCCCGGATCGCCAGGGTCCCGACGACCTCGCGGTGACGGGCGTTCCTCGGATCACCGTGGAACCGCAGGTTGGCGACCGCCCGTCGGGCGTCGTCCTCCCAGTCGATGACCTCGGCGCGCGCGCGGTCGGTGAACAGGTGGAACAGGAAGTTCGTCCCTGGCAGCAGCCGCGGCCTGATCGCCCGGGCCAACGTGTTCGATGCCAGGACGTCCTGCTCGGCGCTCATGAGCATCGCGGGCACGCCGGACAGTCCGTCGACGAGCTCGAGCAGTGCGGGCTCGACCGGTGGGGGCGGTCCCGCCCCTTCGTCGGTGGTGTTCCCGGTCTGGCCGCCCTCGTCGAGTCGGGCGAGCCGGTGCATGTGCTCGAGCGCGACGTCGTCGAGGCGCAGGGCCCGCACGATCGCGCCGAGCACCTGGTGCGAGGGCCTCCGGTCCCGGCCCTGCTCGAGCCGGAGGTAGTACTCCTGGCTGATCCCGGCCAGTCCCGCCACCTCGCTGCGGCGGAGTCCCGGCACCCGCCGGGCCCGTGAGGAGTCGATGCCAACGTCGGCCGGTCGGACGAGGGCCCGGCGTGCGCGGAGGTACTCGCCGAGGAAGGAGGTCTGAGCGGGCATCGTGTCTCCCGGGTCGTGGCGAGCGTTCCCGGGACGTCCGGCAACCGTGCTCCACGTTGCCGCTGGTCGTCCCCTCCGGGCATCGGTCGAATGACCACATGTCGGCGGCTCGACCGGATCGCGCCGATGGTGTCCCCGCCGGGGACACGATGCCGTCGACGACCGGGCCGTACGCTCCGTCCGTGAGCACGGACGACGGGGTCGACCACCCACGAGCACTGCTCGGCAGGCTCGTGCTGCCGTGGCGGACGGTCCCCGCGGTCGTCTACGACCGACACCTGACCGTCCGGGTGGCGAACGCGTTGGCCGGGGCCGTGCACCCGACGTTCCGGTCCGGTGCGAACCTCGCGCGGGCGACGTTCCTGCGGCCTGAGGGCGACGAGGCGTTCCGCGCGTCGTCGGAGACGGCGGAGGCGGTGCCGCTCGGCGCCCGCGTCGTCGCGGAGCTGCGGCGCTCCCTCGACGAGCACGAGGAGGACCGCGGGTACGTCGAACTGGTCGGGGAGCTCGCGGCCCGGAGCGAGGCCTTCGCTCGACTCTGGGCTGGGCCGGACACTGCGGATCCGGACGGGGTCGTCGGCTTCGACAACCCCGTGGTCGGTCACCTGGCCCTCGCCTACCACCGGTTCGCGGTGCCCGGCCCGGACGGCGACACGCTGCTGTTGTGGCGTGGCGCGGACGAGCAGTCCGCCCGCCGTCTGTCGAGCCTCGCCGACAGCCTGGCCGACTGACAGCCCCCGCCGCGGCCACCCCACCCGGCCCGGCTGACCGGTCCCGCCCGGCCGGCCGGACCCGGCCCACCGCGCACGCCTCAGCGCGCGACGACGACCTTTCCGATCGCGGTCCCGCCCGCCACCTGACGGTGCGCCTCGCGGAGGCCGGCCGGGTCGAGCCCCCGGACGACCGACGTCGCGGTGGTCCGCACGCGACCCGCGTCCACGAGGTCCGCCAGCGCATCGAGGAGCAGGCCCTGCTCGCCCATGTCCGGCGTCCCGAACGCCGATCGGGTGAACATGAGCTCCCAGTGCCAGGCGATCGACTTCCGCTTGAGCGGGTAGAGGTCGAGTCCGCGCGGGTCGTCGATCGCGGTGATCTGGCCGAACGGGCGGACCAGATCGGCGAAGGCGGTGACGTTGCCCGCCGAGTGCGCGGTGAAGACGTAGTCGACCCCGTCCGGCGCGACCGACCGCACGCCGCCGACGAGGTCGTGGTGGTCCACGACGTGGTCGGCTCCCATCGACGACACCCAGTCGCGGCTCTCGGAGCGGCCGGCGGTCCCGAGCACCGTGAGGCCGGTGCGCGCCTTCGCGAGCTGGACGAGCACCGACCCGACACCGCCGGGTGCTCCGACGACGAGCAGGGTGCCGGTACTCGACTCCGTCAGGCGGAACCGGTCGAACAGTGTCTCCCAGGCGGTGATCCCCGTGAGCGGGAGCGCCGCGGCCTCGGCGTGGTCCAGCGTCGCGGGGCGGCGACCGACGAGGCGTTCGTCCACGAGGTGCAGCTCGGCGTTCGTCCCCGGGCGGTCGAGGGTGCCGGCGTACCACACGGCGTCACCGACGGAGAACCGGGTGACCTCCGAGCCGACCGCCTCGACGACGCCGGAGGCGTCCCAGCCCAGTTGCTTCGTCCCGGACCGCAGGCCCTGCCGGGTCTTCGTGTCCACCGGGTTCACCGACACCGCCTCGACCCGGACGAGCAGGTCGCGCGGGCGGATCGGGTGGAGGGGGACGTCGCGGACGACGAACGCGTCCTCGTCGCGGACCGAGCGTCCGCCCTGGGCGAGGAACGCACGGGTCGTGGTCGGGACGTCCCGTCCGGTTCGGTGTGTGGCGGTGTCGGTCATGGCGGTCCTCCGTGCGGGTCGCGTCGGCGGGTGACCGACCGGAGGCGCGGATCGCCTCGTGCTGGCACGGTACGTCCGCACGTGGCCGGTCGGCGTGGCTCCGTCGGGGACACACTCGCGCCGCCTGTCCCTGCGAGGGGATGGTCCTCGGGGGGACACGTGCGGAGCACCCCACCGGCCGTAGCGTCCTCGGTGTCGCGACGACGTGACCCCGACCGAGGAGACCTGCGATGACGATCTCGTTCCCGCCCCTGCCCGCCGTGCTGCACGTGGGAGCGGGAGCCGCCACCCCTGCCGTGCAGACCCTGCTCCTGCCCGTGCCGACGCCCGCGACCGAACGGCCGGGGGTCCGGCGGTGAACCCGCTGCGGGCGGTCCTGCACGTGCTCAGGGCGGACCCGGACCAGTGGCGTCGACGCGGGCTCCGGTCCCCGCGCGAGATCGCCGTGCTGGTGGCGGAGCGGTCGCTCCCCGACGATCCGTCGTACCGGGACTTCTTCGTCCCGTCCCCGTGACCCGGGCGCACGGCGAACGGCCCGGCCCCGAGGGGCCGGGCCGTCTGACGTACCGGGCGTCAGGCTGCGCCGTCGAGCACCGCGACGTCCCTCGGGGACAGGACGACCGACGCCGCCGCGACGTTCTCCTCGAGGTGGTCCACGCTGGACGTCCCGGGGATCGGCAGCACGTTCGGAGCGTGCTGCAGCAACCACGCGAGGGCCACCTGCGACGGTGAGGCGCCGGCCCGTGCCGCCATCGCCCCGAGTGCTCCGGCGCCGCGCGTGAGGCCGCCGGTCGCCAACGGGAACCACGGGATGAAGCCGATGCCGAGTTCCGCGGTGACCCGGACCAGGTCCTCGGAGGAACGCTCGACCAGGTTGTACAGGTTCTGTACCGTGGCGATCGGCAGGATCCGCTGCGCGGCGAGGAGCTCCGGAACGCTCACCTCGCTGAGGCCGACGTGTCGGATGAGTCCCTCGGCGCGGAGTGCCGCGAGGGTCCCGAGCTGTTCGTCGAGCGGCACCCGCTGGTCGATGCGGTGCAACTGGTACAGGTCGATCCGCTCGAGTCGCAGTCGGCGGAGGCTGCCCTGCACAGCGGCGCGCAGGTGCTCCGGGCGACCGTCGACGACCCATTCGCCCCGTGGTCCCCGGACGAACCCGCCCTTCGTCGCGATGACGACGTCCGATCGGTACGGGGCCAGCGCCTCGCCGATGAGTCGTTCCGCGACCTCGGGGCCGTAGGCGTCCGCGGTGTCGACGAGCGTCACGCCCAGCTCGACGGCGCGCCGGAGCACGGCGCGGGCGCCCTCCGGGTCGCGGGACGGGCCGAAGGCGTTCCGGCCGGCGAGCTGCATCGAGCCGAACCCGAGTCGGGCGACGGGCAGGTCCCCGCCGATCAGGAAGGTACCGGCGGCGGCGGCTGAGACGCCGTGGAGATCGGTGGTGGTCATGGTGGTCCTGTTCGTTGACGTGGAGTGACCGGGAAGGGGGTCACGCGGTGTGGACTGCCGCGCGCTCCCTGCGGGACCGCGCGGTCAGACCGATCCCGGCGGCGACGGCCGCGATCGCCACGAGCGCGGCGTACGCGGCGCCGACGCCGGCGAGTCCGACGGTGCCGGTGAAGAACCCGGCGACGAGCACCGGGATCCCGTAGGCGGCGTACGCGACGAGGTAGACGGCGGCGAAGAGGCCGCCGCGGGTCGCGTTGTCGGCGAGTGGTCCGAGGATCCGCAGGGAGGAGCCGAACGCGGTGCCCTGGCCCGACCCGCCGACGACGGCGGCCACGACGAGCAGCGGGAGGTCCGCGGAGAGGATCGCCGACCCGGCGCCGATCGCGCCGAGCAGCAGCAGCGCGGCGCCGACCGCGGTCGCGATCCGGGCGGTGGCGCGTGAGAAGAGCATGCCGGCCACCGCGGCGGCCGCCGGTTGCAGCGCGACGACGGCCGCGCTGGCGGTCCCGCCGTCGATGCCGAACACGCCGTCGTCGAGACGTGGGCCGAGTCCGAGGAACAGCCCGGAGAACATCCAGCCGGCGACCGTCAGCGGGGCGAGCACGGCGAACCACGCTCGTGCTGCACCGGGCACCGCGAGCACCGGCCGCAGGGACATGAGTGCGCCGGCGTGCCGGTCAGCGGTCTCGTCGGCCGCGAGGACCGCGGCGATGCCGACGAGCAGGACGACCCCGAGGGTCAGGAAGACGGCGGCGGTGGGGTCCGGGGCGAACTGTGCCGCGATCCCGCCTCCGAACGCCCCGAGCGCGAGCCCGCCGACGGGAGCGGCACTCGTCAGCACGGTCATCGTGCGACGGTGTCGTTCGCTCGACAGCTCGATGATGGCCGCCGTGAACGTACTGGTGGCGGCTCCCGTCGCGATCCCCTGCACGGCCCGCGCGGCGATCACCCATCCGATCGAGTCGGCGAGCAGGAACAGGACGCTCGCGATGAGCATGAGCACGAGCGCCCCGATGAGGACGGGGCGACGCCCGATGTGGTCGGACAGCCGTCCGGCCACGAGGAGTGTCCCGAGCAGGGTGACCGCGTACACCGTGAACGCCGTCGTCAGCTGCCAGTCGGGGAAGCCCCACGCCGACTGGTACACGACGAACAGCGGGCTGCCGGCACCCGCTCCGAACGCCACCGCGACGGACGCGACGACGACGCCGATCAGGGCGAGGCGTCGGTACGGGGCCGAGGTGCGGCGGGAGCCACTCGACTCGGACCTGCGGAGCAGCCCCAGCGAGCGGACCGCGATGCTGCCGACGATGCCGGTCGCGACCGCGACGACGACCCAGGCGAGGACGGTCCCCAGGGTGCCAAGGCCGGCGGTGGAGAGCAGTCGCACCGCGTACGTGGCGCTCGCCGCCGTCGTGAACGTCATCGCCCAGAACCCGATCGCGAACCCGCTCCGGACGTACCGGCGCACGAGGAAGGCGTGTGGGAGCAGGAAGGCGACCATCGTGCCCGCGAGGGCGGTGTCGACGACGGAACCCGCGCCTCCCGTCATGGTCCACCAGGCGTTGCCGGCGACCGCCGGCGGCGCGGACAGGATGGCGAGCGTCGGCAGGAGCGGCGGCGGTACGGCGGGGCCGGTGGCGAACCGTGCGATGAGCACCGCGCCCACGAGCAACCAGAACAGCACCCCGGTCGCGAAGTACCCCATCGCCAGGTCGGGGTGTCCGATCACGGCGAGTGACTGCGCACTGAGCAGCGAGCCGGCCACGGTCGGGAGCAGGTAGCCGCCGTGCAGGGAGGCGGCTTCGCGGGGAGACGTGAGGAGATCGGTGACGAACCAGGCGCCGAAGGCGGTCGTGAGCGCCAGCATCGTCCAGACGCCGACGGCACCGGCGACGGGCGCCCAGGTCGCGAGGTGGGCGGCGAGCAGCGAGCCGACGGCGGGGACGAGCGCGGCGAACGGCCCGAGCACGGGGTGTCGGAGGTCGGCGCCGATGGCACGGAGCCCGCCGGGGCGGTGGAGGTACCGGACGATCGTGACGGCCCAGGCGATCGTGGCGGCGGCCCACAGGACCTCGCCGATCGCCGTGGGCGCACCGAGCAGGCTGCCGGCGGCCGTCCAGGTACCGGCGAGTCCGGCGGTGCCGAACGCGATGCCGAAGGTGTTCAGGGGGAGCCGGGGGTGGTGCGTGGCCGTGGTGTTCATCATGCCTCCTGTGGCGGTGCCGCTGTAACCATCCAGAGTGGTTGCGTATTCCGTGGCGCGAGCGGTGACGGACTGGAGGCGCGGTGCGGGCTGGCGCCGCGCCTCCAGTCCGGTGGTGGGTCGCGTCAGCCCTTGATCCAGGCGAGGACGTCCTGCTGCAGGACCGCGCGGTAGTCGCCGTGGATGCCGTGGGGGGCGCCGGGGTAGGTCTTGAGGGTGCCGTCGGCGACGAGCTCGATGGCCTTGCGTGCGGCGTCGTCGATGGGGACGATCTGGTCGTCCTCGCCGTGGTTGATGAGGATCGGCACGGTGAGCGCCCTCAGGTCCTCGCTCTGCTCGGTCTCGGAGAAGGCCTTGACGCAGTCGTACGCGGCGGACAGGTTCACGTTCTGGCCCTGGCGCCAGAAGTCGAGCTTCGCGCCGTACGAGACGTCGCGGCCGTGGTTGGCGCCGAAGAAGCTCTCGGAGAGGTCGAGCCAGAACTGCGACGCGTCCTCGAGGACGCCGGCACGGATGCCGTCGAACACGTCGATCGGGGAGCCCTCGGGGTTGCTGTCGGACTTCACCATGATCGGCGGGATCGCGCCGGCCGTGACGACCTTCGCGACGCGGCCGTTCGCGTACTGCGCGGCGTAGCGGACGACCTCGCCGCCGCCGGTGGAGTGTCCGAAGACGATCACGTCGTGCAGGTCGAGGTGCTCGATGAGCGCGGCGAGGTCCTTCGCGTACTGGTCGATGGTGTGGCCGACGGCGGTCTTCTCGGAACGGCCGTGGCCGCGGCGGTCGTGGGCGATGGTGCGGTAGCCGTTGTCGCTGAAGAACTTCAGTTCCGGCTGCCAGGCGTCGGAGCTGAGCGGCCAGCCGTGCGCGAAGACGATGGGCTGTCCCTCGCCCTGCTCGGTGTAGTACATCTCGATGCCGTCGGGAGTGGTGAACGTGGGCATTGCAGGCTCCTTGCGTCGTGGTCTGGTGCCGGACGAAGGTCGTCGGCGATCGTCACGCTAGGAGCGGTGCGCGCGGCAGGGCGTGTCCCCGTCGGGACCACCCACGGCCTCCGGTGCGACCGCACGGGTGACCCGGGCGGGGACACGCTGCGACGGTGCGCGGTCCCTAGCGTCGGCTGCGTCCACGACGAAGGGAACCAGCCCATGACCGATCTCACCCTCACCCAGGCGCACGCCGCCATCGCCGCCGCCGAGGCGAAGGCCGCCGAACTCGGCGTCCCCTCGACCGTCACCGTCCTGGACCGGGGCGCACGCGTCGTCGCGGTCGCCCGGCAGGACGGCGCACCGCTGGTGTCCGTCGACGCCAGTGCCGCGAAGGCCCGCACCGCGGTGTCGTTCGGTGCCGCGTCCGGCGACCTGGCCGGCGCCGTCCAGCCCGGTGCACCGCTCTACTCGCTCGGGGCGGCCAGCCACGAGCCGCTCACGTTCGTCGCGGGCGGTGTCCCGGTGACCGACGCAGCCGGTTCCGTCATCGGTGCCGTGGGGTCGAGCGGCGGGTCCCCGGACCAGGACCTCGTGATCGCGGAAGCCGCGGTCGCCGCGCTCTGAACCACCGGTGTCCCCGCCCGCGCTGACTGGCCCGGGCGGGGACACGCACGTCCGGGGGCGGCCGATCTACCGTCCCGACATGCACACCGAGATCACCGAGTACACCGCCGACCGATTCTCCATCCCCATGGCGCAGCCCTTCGACGAGGTCGTCGCGGCGTTCGAGCTGGCCGTGCCGCCGCTCGACCAGACGAGCCTGACCGAAGCACTGGCGCGGCACCGCGACTGGGACACGGTCGAGACCTGGACCGAGCAGCACGCACCCCGTGGCTTCATCCGGTACTGGCGGAACGAACCGACCGCGTTGATGGCCATCGCCGGGCACCGGTCGTCGTGTGTCTCGTACCTGGTGGGGAACCACGTCGTCGCGGAACGGATGTACCGGTTCGACCCGCGCGTGATGGGGCTCGCGCCGTTCCGCGTGACCATCTCGCAGCGGCCCGGGGACCCGGTCCTGCTCACCGCCGACGTGCCGAGCGCGTCGTTCGGCTCCTTCGGTGTCGGGCGCATCACCGCCGTGGCCCACGGTCTGGACCGCGAGTTCGCGGAGCTGCTCATCGCACTCGGCGCTCCGGTCCCCGAAGTCGTGGCGGAGCTGTGACGGCGTGCCCGTCGTCAGCGGACCTGCTCGACGACGCTCTCGCCGTGCGGTTCCCCGATCCGGACGACGGGATCCGCGAGGATCCGGGCGAGGGGGATCGACACCAGCCCGGTCGCGGGCGGCGTGTCCGGGGCGGAGGGGTCGCGACGGCGGCTGCGCATGGAGGAAGGCTAGGCACCCGCCGTGCCGGGCCGCGTGGCCGCGCCACGGTCACCCTGGAGCCGGCGCCGTGAGCATCGACGAGACCCTCACCTGGGTCGTCGCGTTCCTCGTCGTGACGGTCGCCGTCAGTGCAGCCGCACGGCGCGTGGGGTGGTCGGCCCCGCTGGCCCTCGTCGTCATCGGGGTCGCCGTGTCCTACGTGCCGGGTGTGCCGCGCGTGGACGTCGAACCGGACTTCGTCCTGTCGGTCCTGCTCCCGCCCCTGCTGTTCGCGGCGGCGCTGCAGACCTCGCTGTCGGACGTCCGTGCCCGGCGGGAATCGCTGTTGCTGCTGTCCGTCGGGCTCGTCGCGTTCACCACGCTGGTCGTCGGCGTCGTGACGTGGGCCGTGGTCCCGACGCTGACGCTGGCGGCGGCGTTCGCCTTCGGTGCCGTCGTGGCGCCGACCGACGCGGTGGCCGTCTCAGCCGTCACCCGGCGCGCACCGCTGCCGAGGCTGCTCGCCTCGGTCCTGGACGGGGAGAGCCTGCTCAACGACGCGACGGCGCTCGTCGCGTTGAACACCGCAGTGGTGGCCATCGTCGCCGTGTTCGACCCGGTCCGCGCCGCGGGCGAGTTCGTCCTCGCGGTGGTCGGCGGCATCGGCATCGGGTTGTCGGTCGCGTTCGTCATGGGCGCCGTCCGGAGGCGGCTCTCCGTCGCGGTGCTCGACACGAGCCTGTCCCTCGTCACGCCCTACGTCGCGTTCCTGCTCGCGCACGGCATCGGTGCATCGGGTCCACTCGCCGTCGTCGTCACCGGACTCTTCCTCGGGTACCGGGCGCCGGTCCTGCAGTCGGCCGAAGCCCGCCTGGCCGAGTCGCTCAACTGGCGCACCGTGCAGTTCCTGCTCGAGAACGCGGTGTTCCTGCTCATCGGACTCAGCCTGCCGGCGATCCTGCGCGGGGCCTTGTCGTCCGGGATCGGGCTGGGTCGCGCGCTGCTCGTGATCAGCGTGGTCCTCGTGACGCTGGTGGCCGCGCGGCTCGGCTGGAGCCTCGCCGTGACGGCGGTCTACCGATGGGGGCCGGCGCGGCTCCGACGCCGGAGCTGGCAGTGGCGCCTGGACCTGCCGGTCACCGTCGCGGGCGTCCGGGGGGTCGTCACCCTCGCCGCGGTGTTCCTGCTGCCCGAGCAGACGCCGCACCGGGCGTTCCTGCAGTTCCTCGCGTTCGTGGTCGTCGTCGCGACGCTCCTGCTCGGGCTCTCGCTGCCGTGGGTGATCCGCCGGGTCGCGCTGCCACCACCGAACCTCGACCAGGAACGGATGGAGACCCAGCTGCTCCTCGCCGAGGCCCGCGCCGAGAGCCTGCAGCTCGTCGACGGCCTCGACGACGGTGCCTACGACGACCGGGCCGTCGAACGCGTGCGGATCGACGCCGCCCTGCTGGGCGAGACGTTCGTCGGGGACGACGGGGTCCGAGCCGACCGTGCGGCCTCCTACGCGGAGCTGCGGATGCGCACGATCGCCGAAGAACGTCGAGCGGTCCTGCGCGCGCGCCGGGAGGGGCGCTACGCGGAGACCGCCGTCCGTGCGGTGCTGACCGTCCTCGACATCGAGGAAGCCGCGGTCCGCGCGACGCTCGCCGGCGACGTGGACTGACGGCCGGCCGGTGTCTGACCGTGTCCGGACCATGTCCCTGACGGGAGCACGCGGCGCTGTCCGCACCGCTCCTAGCGTCGACCTCGCCACCGACCACCCGGGTCGGTCGAACCCAGGGAGTCATCGATGAGCACCACGGAGACCACGGCCGGTCACACCGCCACCACCGTCCCGACCAGCACCGTGACCGCGGCGAACGGCACGACCTACGCCTACCGCCGGTTCGGGAGCAGCACCGACGGCGTCCCACTCGTCTTCCTCATGCACTTCCGCGGCAACCTCGACAACTGGGACCCGGCGCTCATCGACCCGATCGCGGCTCGGCGCGAGGTCGTCCTCGTGGACAACGCCGGCGTCGGCGCGTCGACCGGGACGGTCCCGACCACCGTGGGGCAGATGGCCACCGACCTGCTGGCCTTCACCGACGCCCTCGGCATCCGTCGGTTCGACGTCTTCGGGTTCTCGCTCGGCGGGTTCGTCGCCCAGGACCTGGCCCTCCTCCGACCGTGGGCGGTCCGCAGGCTCGTCCTCGCCGGGACGGGCCCCGCCGGTGCACCGTCGATGCACGGATGGCGGGAGGACATCGAGCGCGAATCACGGCACGACGTCCCCACGGCGGAGAGCCTCCTGTACATCTTCTTCGCGCACACGGACACGAGCCGGGCTCGTGGCGTCGACTTCCTCCGGCGGTTGGGCGCTCGGACCGAGGACCGCGATGCGCCGACCACCCCCGCTGTGCGCGACGCGCAGTACGACGCCGTGCTCGCCTGGGGCGTCCCGGACATCTCGAAGCTCGAGCGCTTGACCGGGATCCGGCAGCCGACGCTGGTGCTCCAGGGGGACGACGACCTGATGATCCGGACGCCCGGGAGCCACACGCTGGCCGGACTCATCCCGGACGCGCGCCTGCACGTGTTCCCCGACGCCGCCCACGCGTCGATCTTCCAGTACCCCGACGAGGCCGCTGCCATCGTCGAGGACTTCCTCACCGCGGCCACCGCCGCCTGACCCGGAGCGATCATGACCACCACCACGACCCTGCTCGACCGCATCCTCGACGCCCACGGCGGCAGCCGCTGGGCCGACGTCTCCACCATCTCGGCGAACCGACACTTCGGAGGTGCCTTCTGGGGCCTCAAGCAGGTTCCGGGGATCGCCGAGGAAGGTCGGTTCACCGTCGACCTCCGCCGCCAGCGCACGTCGCTCGAACACTTCGGCGCCGACGACCTCCGTACGGAGTTCACCGGCGACCACGTCGCGGTCGTCCGCACGACCGCGCACGGCGACGAGGTCGTCGAGGAACTCGCCGATCCGCGATCGTCGTTCCGCGGGCACGTGCTCGAGACGCCGTGGAACCGGCTGCAGCTCGCCTACTTCACCGGCTACGCCATGTGGACGTACAACACCGAGCCGTGGTCGTTCACGTTCCCCGGCGTCCGCGTCGAGGAAGTCGGCCCGTGGACCGAGCCGGACGGAGCCACGTGGGACCGCCTGCGCGTCACCTACCCCGACAGCATCGCGACCCACACCCCCACGCAGACCCTCTACGCCGATGCGGACGGCGTCCTGCGTCGCCGTGACTACGAGGTCGACATCGCCGGTGCCTCGCCGAGCGTCGAGTACATGACCGGCCAGACCTGGGTCGACGGCCTCCTGCTCGCCACCGAGCGCAACATCTTCGTCCGCGACGGAGACGGCCACGCGCTCCCGGAGCCGCTCATCGTCTCCATCGGCATCGACGACGTCGTCGTCGGGTGACCGGGCCCACCATGCGAGTCGTCGTCGCCGGCGCACACGGCAAGGTCGCACGGCTGCTCTCCGCACAGCTGCGCGCCGGCGGGCACGTGCCCGTCGGCCTCATCCGGAACCCCGACCAGCGCGGGGAGCTCGCACGTGCGGGCGTGATCCCGATCGTGCTGGACCTCGAACACGCCTCGGTCAGCGACGTCGCGGCGGTGCTCACCGGTGCGGACGCCGTCGTCTTCGCAGCGGGCTCCGGGGAGAACAGTCCCAGCAGCCGTTCGCTGGCGATGGACCGGGACGGAGCGATCCTCCTCGCCCAGGCCGCGGTGGTCGCCGGCGTCCGGCGGTTCGTGGTGCTCTCCGGCGCCGGTGCCGACGACTACGAACGCGGCTCCACCGAGCCGTTCCAGGTCTACCTGCGGGCCAAGGCGGACGCGGACGCCGCCGTCCGGACGCTCGACCTCGACTGGGTGATCCTCCGCCCCGACGCGCTGCACGACGGCGCCGGCACGGCACGGTTCTCGGCCGGAGTCCGGGTCGAGCGGCGCGGGATCGCTCGCGAGGACGTCGCGGCGGCGTTGTGCGACGTCGCCGTCGGCCAGGACCCGGGCCGGGTGCAGCTCGAGATCACCACCGGCGACCTGCCGCTCCGTGCCGCGCTCCGTGCCGCGGACGTCGCGGTCGGTTGATGCCCGCACACCCCCGATCGACGGCACGACGACAGGAAGGCCAGACATGACGGAGATCACAGGAGCAGTGGTCGTGGTGACCGGTGCGAACGGCGGCCTGGGACAGGAGTTCGTCCGACAACTGCTCGACCGCGGGGCGGCCACGGTGTACGCCGCAGCACGGACTCCACGCGCTCAGGTCGACGACCGCGTGGTCCCGATGCGGCTCGACGTGACGGATCCGGCATCGGTGCGGGCCGCCGCGGACGCGGCTCCGGACGCGACGATCGTCGTCAACAACGCCGGAGTGCTGCGCAGCGGATCCCTGGTGGACGGCGACATCGCCGCTGTCCGGGAGCAGATGGAGACCAACTTCTTCGGACCGGTGCAGGTCACCAGGGCGTTCGCGCCGGCACTGCGTCGCGCACACGGTGCGGTCGTGAACGTCGCGTCCGCGCTCAGCTGGCTCGCGATCGGCAACGGGTACAGCGCGTCCAAGGCTGCGCTGTGGTCGGCGACGGACTCCATGCGCCTGGACCTCGCCCCCGACGACGTCCAGGTGCTCGGCGCGTACCTGGCGTTCACGGACACGCCGATGACACCGGGGGACATGCCGAAGAACGACCCGGCAGACGTCGTCGCCGCGATCCTGGACGGCGTCGAGGCAGGGGCGCACGAGGTCCTCGCCGACGACCTCACGCGCGCGGCACGGTCATCCCTCGCTGCCCCGGTCCACGAACGCTACGACGCCCTCCGGTGAACGACGGAACGGCCCGCGGGGACCCTGATCGGGTCCGCGCGGGCCGTTCGTCGTCTCACACGTCCAGCGGTTGGAGCGTCCGGAGCGCGATGGGGACCGCCAGGCGCCCCTCGAGAGCCGAGCCGAGGGCCGCGAACGCGGCGCCCGCTGCGTGGCTCTCGAGGGCGGACTGGTCGGCCCAACGCTCGACCATCACGAACCGACCCGTTCGGGCGTCGTGGTGGAGGTCGTACTGTTCGCAGCCGAGATCCTCGGACCGGACCCGCGCGACCGCGGCGAGCAGGGCCTCCTCGACGGCCGGTTCGTTGTACGGCGCGGGTTCGATCTCCGCGATGACGACGATGCTCATGACTTCCTCCTCGACTCAGGCGACGCGCTGGCCACCGTCGACGTGCACGGTGGTCGCCGTCAGGAACGGGTTGGTGAGCGCGAACACGACCGCGTCCCCGATGTCCGCCGGTGTTCCGACGCGCCGGGCGGGGTTCGTCCGGGCGACCTCGTCGAAGAACGCCGACTTGTCGTCCAGTCCGTCCCAGGACCCGGAGTCCACGACACCGGGTGAGATCCCGACGACCCGGATCGGGGCGATGTCCACCGCGAGGGCCGGGACGAGTGCGTCCACCGCGCCGTTCGTCGTCGCCATGACGGCGAGCCCTCCCTGCGGCCGGGCGGAGACGTACCCGGAGAAGAGCACGAACGAGCCCCGCGGTGACATGCGCGGCGCGAAGTGCTTGGTCAGTAGGAGCGGGCCGAGGACCTTCGCCCGGAACGCCTCCTCGATGTCGGCTGCCGCCAGGGTCGTGACGGGGCCGTTGGCGTGGTCGGCCGCGACCGTCACGACGTGGTCCACCGGTCCGAGCACGTCGGCAGCGGCGATGATGCTCTCCTCGTCGCCGAGATCGAGGCGGACGGCCGCCGTCCCGCGTCCGACGATCTCGGCGACCTGTTCCGCGGTGTCGAGTCGTCGGCTGGCAGCGACGACCCGCGCGCCGGCACACGCGGCCGCCTGCGCGATCGCGGTGCCGATGCCTGATCCGGCGCCCACGACGAGGACGGTCGTGCCGTCCAACCCCTGCGTGCTCATCGGATGGCGTCGAGGCCGGCCTGCGCGATGACGGCGTCCTCGTCGGGCGTACCGCCGCCGGAACCGACAGCACCGATGACGGTCCCGGTCGCGTCCGTGATGGGGAGTCCACCGGCGAGGAAGGCGAGGGGCTCGGTGCTCGCTGCGCCGAGCGTGTAGAGCGGGGCGCCGGGCTGGATCGCAGCTGCGAGGTCCCCGGTCGCCGCGCCACCGAAGTACACCGACGTCCGGGCCTTCGCGAAGCTCGAGTCGACGGACACGAGCGGGGCGCCGTCCTGGCGGACCGAGGCGACCATGCGGGCGCCGCGATCGAGGACGGTGATCGACGACGGGACGCCGAGTTCGGTGGCCTTGGCGTCCGCGGCGGCGATGATCTCCTGTGCCTGCGCGAGAGTGATGGTCATGCTGGTTCCTTTCGTTGTTCCGTACTCGGTGGTGGGGGACTCGGGGTCAGAGCGCCGGCTCGTCGGTCACGACGACCTTGCCGATCACGCGACCGCTCTCGACGAGGGCGTGTGCCTCCCGCAGGGTCTCGGCCGAGATCGGTCGGAGCACGGTGGTCGCCGTGTGCCGGACCCGGCCGGCGTCGACGAGGTCCGCGACGGTGTCCAGGAGCTCGTGCTGACGATGCATGTCGGTGGCCTGGTGCAGCGAACGGGCGAACATGAACTCCCAGTGCCAGCTCAGTGCCTTCGACTTCAGTGCTACGACGTCGACCTGTTCGGGATCGTCGATCGCGACGATCTCACCGAAGGGACGCAGCACGCGCTCGTACACGGGGAGCTGTCCTGCCGAGTTCGTGGTCAGGATCCACTCGATCCCGTCCGGCGCGACCTCGAGGACCTGTGCGGCCAGGTCCGCGTGGTGGTCGACGACGTCGTGTGCGCCGAGGTCCCGGACCCAGGACTCGCTCGCCGGACGTGACGCGGTCGCGATGACCCGCACGCCGGGCAGCAGCGTCCGGGCGAGCTGGATGGCCATCGAGCCGACGCCACCAGCGCCGCCGACGACGAGCAGGGTCCCGGTGGCGTCAGCACCGATGCGGAGCTTCTCGAACAGGCTCTCCCAGGCGGTGATCGCGGTGAGGGGAAGCGCTGCGGCCTCGGTGTGCGACAGGGTGCGGGGTCGCCGCCCGACGATGCGCTCGTCCACGACCTGCAGCTCGGCGTTGCTCCCGGGACGGTCGATGGCCCCGGCGTAGAACACGTCGTCGCCCGGAGCGAACAGGGTCACGGCGTCTCCGACGGCGCGGACCGTGCCGGATGCGTCGAAACCGAGCACACGGACGCCGCCGTCGGGTTCGGCACCGCCCCGGAGCTTCACGTCGACCGGGTTGACCGAGACGGCGCGGACCTCGACGAGCAGGTCGTGGGGCCCGGGAACCGGTTCGGGGATGGTCGTCGGCACCAGGCTGCGCGCGCTGGTTACCGGGAGAGCTGCGGTCTGTCCGATCGCTCGGACCTCGTTCGTCGTCGTCATGTCAGCACTCTGCACCCGGTGCTGTGGTTACCCGCAAGGGCCCCTGGTTACCCCGCGGTAACCATGGAATCCCTGATGGGCGGCAGTACCCATCGGGAATCGACCCCTTGTCGAAGGCCGCGGCGCGCGCTACCGTTCCGGTGTGACCCCCTCGACGAGCCACCCTCTCGAAGCGGCGCACGTGCTCGACGCCTGCGACCGGAACGACGTGTACGCAGCCGCTTGCCCCTGCCGCGAGATGCTCGACCTGCTCGCCAACAAGTGGACGGCGCTCGCGATCGGTGTGCTCGAGGACGGCCCGCAGCGGTTCGGGGAACTCCGGCGCCAGCTGCAGGGTGTGAGCCCGAAGGTCCTCTCGGCGTCCCTGAAGCGCATGGAGGAGGCCGGCCTGGTCGACCGCACCGTGTTCGCCGAGGTCCCGCTGCGGGTCGAATACGCGCTCACACCGCTCGGTCGCGGTGCTGCCGCGCCGCTCGCGCACCTGCGCGACTGGGTGAACGAGAACGTGACGCGGCACTGAGACTCCTGACGGGCGATGCCATCACCCTGACGGAGCGCGCGCGCTGATGCGTGCCTCTGTCGGGGACACGCTTCGGCGGCCGCACGGCCGCACGGCCGCACGGCCGCACGGCCGCACGGCCGTGCGGTGTCGGCTCAGCGCGCCCCCGGCGCCTCCGCCACCCGCTCGAGGATCCCGTCCAGCGCCGACCGATCCCAGAACGACCCCGCCCGGACCACCCCGTCGATGCGCCCCAGCGCCGTGTGACTCGTCATCGGATCGGCGGCGAGCAGCACCGCGTCCGCCCGTGACCCGGGGGCCAGGCGTCCGGTCTCGGTCTCGAGCCCGAGGAACCGCGCCGCGTCGGACGTCGCCGTCCGGAGGATCTGCAGGGGCCCAAGACCGGCGTCGGCGAGGTACCCGAACTCGTCGTGGAGCGCGAAGCCCGGGATCACCCCGGCGGCACCGTCGGCATCCGTCCCGGCGAGCATCGGGACGCCCGCACCGGCCAGGAGCCCGACGAGGCGCAGTTGGGCCGCCCAGTGCGATTCGAGGGCGTCCCGGGTCGCCGTCGGGAGGCCGGCGAACTTCCGGCCGGACCGGTCCCACGAGCGGAGCTCCCCGGGTGCGATGTAGCGGCGACGGTCGTCGTGTCGGTGCTCCGGCGCGTTCGGGAACTGTTGCGTGTGCAGGCGGACCAGGGTCGGGCACTGCCAGGTCTCGTGCTCGACGAAGAGCGCTGCCAACTCCTGGGCGGCCTCCTCGTCGAACGAGTCGTCGGCGAGGGTGAGCGCGCGGGCGGACGAGTCCGAGGTCCTCGTGGCCGGGTTCACCACGATGCCGCGGATCACGCGACCGATGACGCGCTCCATGCCCGGCAGCCTGACCGTGGGGATCTTCGGCGTGCGAGCCGCTCCGACCGCGGATCGCACCTCGGCCTCGCGGGACGACGTCGCGGCGAACACGGTCGCGCCGGGCCCGAGGTGCTCGATCGCTCGCATGCCTCCTCGGGACGCTTCGCGCGGGTCCACGTCGTTCGGGAGGTGCCCTGCGAGCGGGACACCGAGCCGACCTGCCTCAGCGAGTGCTGCGAGGAACGCATCGCGCCCGACGAGGGCCGCCTTGATGAAGTCGGCACCCTGGGCGTGCTGGTCACGGACGGTCGCGACGGCGGCCTCCGCGGTCGACGCGTTCACGGGGGTGAGGAGGTCTCCCGGCGTGGCGAGGAGCGCCGGAGCGCCGAGCGGTGCGGGCAGTGCACCCGCGGCACGGGCTGCCAGCAGGGCGGGCGATCCGGACATCTGGCGGAACCCGACCACCCCGTTCGCGAGCATCAGTGCGTAGGCGCCGTCGACGTCGTCCGGGGAGTTGAGCGGGTGGGCGTGCATGTCCGCGAAGCCCGGCACCAGGAACCGGCCGCGTCCGTCGACGACCTGCTGGCCCGCGGCCGTCCCGGTCTGCGACGTGGCGGACACCGACGCGATGGTCGCGCCGGTGAACCGCACGTCCTGCCCGGCCGTGGCGGTCCCGTCGAGCGGGTCGACGACGGTGACGTCGCGGATGACGACGTCGTGGTCGGCAGTGGGTGCGGTGACGTAGCGGCTCATGCGCGGTCTCCGTCCCGGACGCCGCGATCGTGGCCGTCGAGCCAGTCCTGTTCGGCGGCTTCCACCGCCTCGACGGAGCCGGGCCGGTCCGTGCCGGGCAGGTCGTCGGCGATGCGGTGGCCGCTCGCCCCGAGGACCGTCGCGAGCCATCGGTACGACGGCCGACGGTCGTCGACCGCGACGGAGGACAGGTCCGGCACGGTGCCGGGAACGGTCGGTGTCACCGTGTCGGATTCGTAGACGCACGTCATCGCCGCCAGCCGCCAGCCGGTGCCGGTCCGGCGTGCGCGGTACAGCAGCCGGACGCGGGAGGCCAGGTCGACCTCGGCGCCGCCCAGTCCGGCGCGGACCTCGATGACCGCCGGTGCGGCGACGATCGCGCGGTCACCGAGGAGGTCGACGACCGGCGGGCTCATCCGGTGTGTGGCGGCCGTCCCACCGGCGGCCATCGCGATCGACCCCGCGACGAAGTCCCGCGCGCTGCCGTCGAACCAGCTGATGCGGACGCGGCCGTCCGGCTCCCACGCGTCACGCATGCGGTCCCACAGCCCGCGGTCCCGCCCCTGGCGTTCGCGCAGCACGAGCTGACTGATGTCGGTGACGTCGTCCACGATCTGCTCCTTCGTCCGGGGGCCGAGCGTAGGACGGCGCGAGAGCGGTCCGGCGTGGGTTTCCACTCAGCGGAACACGGCGTCGGCGGTAGGGTGCAGCGGTGGGCGACACTCGCACGGGGACGGTCGGTCGGGCCTTCGCGATCCTGGGGTGCTTCGACGACCGCCACCCGACGCTGACGCTGAGCGAACTCGCGCGTCGCTGTGGCCTGCCCGTCAACTCGACGCTGCGGATCGCGCGGAGCCTGGTCGCCGAGGGCGCCCTCGAACGCCGGGCCGACGGCCGGTTCACGATCGGGCTGCGCCTGTACGAACTGTCGTCCCTCGCCCCGCGGGGCGTGGGGCTCCGCCAGGCCTCCCTGCCGTACCTCCAGGACCTGCACGACCTGACGGGACAGCACGCCATGCTCAGCGTCCGTGAGGGGGACGAGGCGGTCCTCGTCGAGCGCGTCTCGCCCAAGCGCGGAACCCGGAGCGTCGACTACCGGGTCGGCGGCCGGATGCCCCTCGCGGCGACCGGCGGCGGACTCGTCCTGCTCGCGTTCGCGCCCGACGAGGTCCAGGAGCGTGCGATCACGACGTTCGACGTGCGGACCTCGGTCGACGAGGTGACGTCGGCGGTCGAGCTCCGCCGGTACCTGTCGGCCGTCCGTCGGACGGGTGCCGCCGTCGGTTCGCAGCGGTCCCCGCGTGCGCTCGTCGCGGCGGGTGCGCCGATCCGGGACGCCTCGGGCGTCGTCGCGGCCCTCTCGATCGTGATGCCGGCCGGGCACGCCGAGCCGAGCACCGTCGTGCCCGCGTTGCACGCGTGCGCACGGGCGATCACGCGCGACGCGACGCGCTGACCCGCTCGCGCCGTGCCGTGGTCCGGCACCGCATCGGACGGGAGGCGCGGTGCCGGCCCGCACCGCGCCTCCCGTCAGATGCCGGGCCCTTCGCCGGCGGCCCCACCGCTGCCATACTGGCGGCATGACGATGGCGCAGCCCGTCATCGGGCGCGAGCGGGAGGGCTCCGCCCTGCGGGACGCCCTCCGCGACGTCCACGACGGCGGCTCCGCGTTCGTCATCGACGGTGAGGCCGGGATCGGCAAGTCGACGCTGGTCGCCGACCTGGTCCGCCACGCGACCGACCTCGGCGTCCGACGGCTCTCGACCGCGGGGACCCTCGCCGAGTCGGCCGAGCCCTACGCCGCGCTCCACCTGCTCCTGTACCCGTTGCGCAGCGGGATCGCCGACCTGCCCGCACCGCAGCGTCGTGCGCTCGAGGTCGCGTTCGGTCTCGCGACGGGGATCCAGCCCTCGCCGCTGCTCGCCGGGCTGGCGGCGCTGACACTGGTCTCCGACGCCGCCTCGGAGGGCGCGATCCTGGTCGTCGCCGAGGACCTGCACTGGATGGACGCCGCTTCCGAGTGGGCGATCCGGATGATGGCCCGGCGGGTCGACCAGGACCCGATCGTCATGGTGATCACGACCCGGAACACCGAGACCGCGGACGACCCCGCGGTCCGGCGCCTCCACCTGACGCCGCTCGACGAGTCGGACGCCGGCCGCCTGCTCGACGCCGTCCCCGGGGCGCCGATGGGCCAGGCGCGACGTGACCTGGTGCTCCGCGCCGAGGGGAACCCGCTCGCGCTGCACGAACTCAGCCGCACGACACCGGGGGACCGGACCCGCGACCGTCCCGTGGTGGGCCGGGTGGAGCAGGAGTTCGCCGCGCGGTACGCGGAGCTGGACCACCCCGTCCGGCTGGCCATCCTCGCCGTCGCCCTGTCCGGTGGCACCGGCGCCGAGGAAGCCGCGCGGGTGGCCGCCCGGACGCTCGGGAGGTTCCCGCCGCCGACGTGGACGGAGCAGGCCTCGGCGTCGTCGCTGCTCGAGTGGGTGGCGCCCCGCGCGATCCGGTTCCGGCACCCGCTCGTGCAGTCGGCGGTCCTCACCGCCGCGTCGCCGACGGAGCGCACCGCGGTCCTGCGTTCCCTGGTCCTCGAGCACGACCACGACCCCGCGCGCACGGTCTGGTGGCGGGCCGAGCTGGCGACCGGCCACGACGACGACCTCGCGGACGAGATCGCCGCGATCGGCGACGAGCGATCGGCGATGTCCGATCCGTTCGTCGCGAGCCGGGCGTACGAGCGCTCGGCCGAGCTGACCTCGGACGTCGCCCGACGCGTCGGCCGGCGGATCCTCGCGGCGGAGCACGCCGGGCTGTCCGGACGGCTCGCGGACGCCTCGCTCCTGGTGCAACGAGCGTGCGACGAGGCACCCGACCGGCTCCTCGCAGCACGCGCGGCCTTCGTCGCCGAGACCCTGCCCACCGGTCGGACCGGGCTCGCGGTGGGCGACCTCGGGCCGGCCCTGCACGCCGTCTCCGAGATGCAGCAGGGCGGCGGGGTCGACCACGCCACCAAGGCGCTGCTGCACCTCGCCGCGATCGCCTGGGACCACACCGCCGAACCGGACCCCGGCGACCCGATGCTCGTCGTGGTCGAGGCGCTCGCCCTGCCGGACGACGACCCCCGGTCGATCCTGCTCGCCGCCCGGACCGAGCCGGTGGTGCGTGGCGACCGTGTGCTGGAACGCGCGCTCGCCGCCGCACCGACCGCCGAGGACGAGGGCTCCGCCTGGTACCTCGGGTACGCGCTCAACCTCGTCGGGGAGATCGAGACGGCACGCGTCCTCCTCGACCGTGCCGTCCGGAGCATGCGGGCGCGTGGCGACCTGCGCACCTTCCCGCAGGCGCTCATGGGGACCTCGATGACCACGTTCCTCGGTGGGGACCTCGCGCGGGCGCGGGTCCTCGCCGAGGAGGCCTCCTCGCTCGGACGGGACCTCGGTGACGACGGCTTCACCGCCGCGACCCGGTGCGCGCTCGCGTGGTTCGACGCCCTCGACGGCAAGCAGCCGGACCCCGAACGGATCGCGGGCGGGACGGCTGCCGGGGCGCAGGTGCTCCGGTCGAGTGCGATGCGCGCGACCCTGCTCGGCGCTGCGGGGGCGGCGTCCCTGGTGTCCGGTCGCGCGGCCGAGGCACTCGAGTCCGTCCGGGCACTGGCCGATCCGGACCACGACGCGTTCAACCCGACCTTTGCCGTCATCACCTCGCACGACTTCGTCGACGCCGCGCTGGAGTCGGGCAACCGCGCCGACGCCGAGCAGCGGGCGGCGGACCTCGAGCGGCTCCACGCCCGCTGGCACGCGCCGATCGTCCGCGCCGCGCTCGACCACGCGCGGCTCGCACTCGTCCCCGACGCCGACCTCGAACCGGCGTGGGCGTCCGTGCAGCACGAACGGTGGCCGGTGCCGTACGTGCAGGCCCGTGCACTGCTCCGCCTCGGCGGCCGCCTGCGCCGGGCGGGTCGGCGGGACACGGCCCGTGCCGCCCTGCACGCCGCCCTCGAGCTGTTCGAGTCGATGCCCGCGCCGGCGTGGGCGGACCGGACGCGTGACGCCATCCGGGCGACCGGGCAGCGGGTGGCAGCGGCGGGGCACGGCGGCGTCGAACTGCTCACGCCGCAGGAGCTCCGGGTCTGCACGCTCGCGGCGCGAGGACTGAGCAACCGGGCGATCGGCGAGCACCTGTTCGTCTCCCCGCGGACGGTCGGGGCCCACCTGTACGCCGCGTTCCAGAAGCTCGGGATCTCGGCCCGGCAGGAACTCGCCGCGGCCCTGGCGGCCGGCTCGTCCGGCGACTAGGTCATCCGGCAACGCATCTCGGTCACCGTGACCGATGTGCACCTGTACCGCGCGCCCCTAGCGTCGTCAGCGCCACCCGGCACCGCCCTCGACGAAGCAGGTCCGCGCCTCCCGCTGCGGACCCGGAAGGACCGCACCATGCCCGGATCACCCACCATCGTCCTCGTCCACGGAGCGTTCGCCGACGCCTCCAGCTGGGCCCCGGTGACGAGGCTCCTCCTCGACCAGGGGCACCACGTCCTCGTCCCGCCCGTCTTCAACCGCAGCCTCTCCGGCGACGCGGCCTACATCCGGTCCTTCGTCGAGCAGATCGACGGACCGGTCCTGCTCGCCGGGCACTCGTACGGCGGCGCGATCCTGACCGTGGCCGGTGTCGCCGAGAACGTCGTCGGCCTCGTCTTCGTCGCCGCGTACGCGCTCGAGGAGGGCGAGAGCCTCGGGGCCCTGCAGGGCGGCTTCCCGGACAGCGACCTCGCCGCGAACCTCGTGTACGCGCCCTACCCCGTGGACGGCGGCGAGCCCGGCACGGACGTCTCCGTCGCCGTCGACGCCTTCCCCGCCGTCTTCGCGGACGGGCTCGCACTGGCCGAGGCGCAGGTGCTCGCGGTGTCGCAACGTCCGCTCTCCGCCGTCGCGTTCGGCGAGCCGGCATCGGCGGCCGCGTGGAAGACCAAGCCGTCCTGGGGCATCGTCTCCAGCGCCGACCACACCATCAACCCCGACGTCGAGCGCTTCGGGTACCAGCGCGCCGGCGTCCGCGAGGTCGTCGAGATCGACGCCCCCCACCTCGTGATGCAGACCCACCCCGCCGAGGTCGCCGCGGTCATCACCACCGCCCTCGCCGCGGTCAGCTGACCCCGGCCCCTCGACCGACCGACCGAGAACCACCGAACCACCACAGGGAGACCACCATGGGATACGTGACCACCGACGACGGTGCAGAGATCTACTTCAAGGACTGGGGGAGCCACGACGCGCAGCCGATCGTGTTCCACCACGGCTGGCCGCTGTCCTCGGACGACTGGGACGCGCAGATGCTGTACTTCCTGGCCGAGGGCTACCGCGTCATCGCCAGTGACCGCCGCGGCCACGGACGCTCGTCGCAGATCGGCACCGGCCACGACATGGACCACTACGCGAGCGACGTCTCCGCCGTGGTCGAACACCTCGACCTGCACGACGCGATCCACATCGGCCACTCGACCGGTGGCGGCCAGGTCGCCCGGTACGTCGCCCAGTACGGCCAGCCGCAGGGCCGGGTCGCCAAGGCCGTCCTCGTCGCGGCGGTGCCGCCGCTCATGGTCAAGACCGAGGCGAACCCCGACGGCACCGACATCTCGGTCTTCGACGGGTTCCGTCAGGCGCTCGCCGCCAACCGTGCCGAGTTCTTCCAGGCCGTCGCCTCAGGCCCGTTCTACGGCTTCAACCGTGACGGTGCGACGCCGTCGGAGCCGGTCATCGCGAACTGGTGGCGTCAGGGCATGACGGGCAGCGCGCTCGCACACTACGAGGGCATCAAGGCGTTCTCGGAGACCGACCAGACGGAGGACCTCAAGGCCATCACGGTGCCGGTGCTCGTCCTGCAGGGCGACGACGACCAGGTCGTGCCGTACCGGGACGCGTCGTTGAAGCAGGCGGAGCTCCTCAGCGACGCCACGCTCAAGATCTACGAGGGGTACCCGCACGGCATGCTGACGACCCACGCAGACGTCGTCAACCCGGACATCCTCGCGTTCCTCCGGAGCTGAGCGCACCGACGCTGCGGACGCAGCGTCCCGGACTGGAGGCGCGGTGCGGGTGGGCCGATCGGCTCACCCGCGCCGCGCCTCCAGTCCGTCACCAGTCCGTCACCGGTCCGTCGCGGGCGCCGCGTCGTCGACGACCGCGAGTCCGTTGAGGGTGCGGGGGTACCCGATGAACGGCACCAGGACGGTGAGCACGCCGAGCAGGTCCCGACGGCGGTTGCCGACGGCGAGGTTGCCGGCGACGTGCCCGCGGACCTGCGCGTCGGCGCCACCGAGCGCGACGAGCATCGCGAAGGTGACGAGCTCGCGGGTCCGGAGGTCCAGCCCGCCGCGGGCCACCGTGTCGCCGAAGCAGTTGCCGGAGAGGAACCGCTGGAAGTGCACCGTGTCGGGCGACGCGGCGTCGTACATGTGGTCGACCCGGTCGGCGCCGACGATCCGTCCCTGCACCTTGCGCCCGCGGGCCAGTCGCGTGTCGGGGTCGGTCGTGCGCTGATCAGGCAGGGGGAGCGCGACGCCGCGGGCGACGAGCGCGTCGTGGGTGATCGTGAGGAAGTCGACGGTGCGGGCGAAGCCGACGTAGGCGACGGCCTGGTAGACGACCTCCTTCGCCTCGACGGGGGTGACCTCGTTCGCGAGCGCGGCTCCGAGGAGGACGGCGAACTCGGTGTGCGCACCGACGGCGATCGACGCGCCGAGCTGGACGAGGAGCCGGTCGTGCCGGGTGATCGCGACGTCGCGCAGGGTCTCGTCGAGGGCGAAGTCGGCGAAGGACGCCGCGAACCCCGGGTCGGTCTCGGCGAGGGTCGAGGTGTGGTCCGGGAAGAGCTGGGCGTGCTCGCGCTGGGCTGCTGGGTTCGCTGGCATGGCCTCGACGCTAGGACCGGCGTCGCCTCCGTGGGGCACCCCTCCGCGAGCGCGAGCGGTCCGGATGGGCTCAGGACGAAGGCCCGGCGACGACCCGGCGGTCCCGCACGGCCCACGGCAGCAGGAGCCCGGCGAGCACCCCGCCCCCGAGGTCGGCGGCCAGGTCCCCGATGGTGTCCTCGTAGCCGACGTAGATGGTCGGGTCGAGGAAGGTGTGCCCGAGGAACTCGAACACCTCCCAGACGGATCCGATCGCCAGCGACAGCACGCCGGCGACGACGACCGCCTGGACCCGACCGACCCGGTCGCCCGTGCGCAGCACCCCGGTGTCGCTCGCGATCACCCAGAGCACCGCGGTCAACGCGGCGAGCAGCACGAAGTGCACGAACTTGTCCCACAGGAACACCGAGGTGTACCAGCCGAGGACGCTGCTCCACCCGGCGACGAGCGCCAGTGCGCACACGGCGGTGTCGACGGCGGGTCGGAGTCCGAGCACGCGGGGGACGACGACCCCGAGCAGTGCGAGCAGGAGCACGGCGAACGCGATCCAGCCCCACCCGATCGTGGCGACCGGGAGGCTCAGCAGCGTCACCGCACGGACGGCGTCGGCGACCACCTCGGCGCCGCGGGGTCGGCGGAGGAACGTCGCACCGAGCCGGTCGATCACGCGGTGGTCCGCGGTGGTCGTGGTCACGCTGCCTCCCACCGGAGCACGGCCTGCACGGCGGCGTGGTCGGACGGCCACACCCCGCTCGGTCGGCGCGTCGACACGGCCGCCGCCGACACGGCGGCACGCACCCCGTCGGCACCGCGGGCCAGGATCCAGTCGATCCGGCTTCCGCCCCGCCGGGGAGCGCGGTACCCCAGGTGCGTGCCCCACTGCTCGGACGCGTGCGAGGCCGCCGCCGTCCAGGTGTCCGCGAACCCCGCGTCGGTGAGGACCCGGTGCGGAACACTGTCGGCGGGGGCGTTCGCGTCGCCGAGCACGACGACCGGGAGCCCGGCCTCGTCCGCCCACCGGACGAGGAGCTCCGCCGACCGCCGGCGTGCCAGGGGCGATGCGACGTCGAGGTGCACGGACACGGCGAGGAAGCGCGTGCCGGTGACGCGGTCCTCGAGCCGGAGGCCGACGGCGATCCGGGGGAACAGGGTGCCCCACGACCGGCTCCCGATCCGCTCCGGCCGGCGGGACAGCGCCCGGACGTGCTCGCCGGTGATCCGCAGACGGTCGGTGTCGACGAGCATCCCGACGCGCTCCCCGTCGCCACGGCGCCCGCGACCCCGGAGCACCGCGGTCCACCGGGGCTGCAACCGTTCCGTGAGCCAGCGCTCCTGGTCGGGCAGGACCTCCTGCAGGGCGGCGAGGTGCGGGGACTCGGACCCGAGCAGCTCGAGCACGGCACCGCGGCGGTGTGTCCAGGCGTCGGGGTGGTCGGTCCGACGGTGCGGGACACGTCGGCGGACGTTGAGGGACAGGACGTGCAGGTCCGGGGCGGACCGCGGCCCGACGAGCGGGGAGTCGCTCACGACGCCGGCACCTCCTCGAGCGGCTCCACGACGTCCGGCCCGAGGGTGCGCTCGACCACGGCACCGGGCACGGCACGGGGCGTCGCCCAGCACCGCCGCACGGCCCGGACGACCGGCAGGATCCGGAACCCGCCGAGCGCCAGTGTCCGGAGCGCCTTCCGCGTGCGCACGACGAGGCCCGGCAGATCGCGGACGGGCTCGCCCGACACGGACATCACGAGGGAACGGTCGAGCACCACCGGCCACGCGGGATCGAGCTGCACGGACAGGTCGACGTCGTCGTGGACGTCGGCGTCGTACCGGTGCACGCGGGACCGGACGGCCTCCCACGCGCGGCGTCGGATGACCAGGTTCGAACCGAACAACGGCGGCCGCCACAGCGCCGCCGTCATCAGGGCGAAGTAGGCGCGCATGTACGCCACGTGCCAGAACGCCCGCTCCAGACGACCGAGCCCGCGGAACTCGCCCGGTCCGGTCACCGCCACGACGCGGTCGTCGTCGAAGTGCCGGAGCGCCCGCTCGAGCCAGTCCGGACCCGGGCAGGAGTCCGAGTCCAGCCGGGCGATCAGGGTACCCGTCGCCGCGTCGTAGCCCCGGGACGCCGCCGCGGCGATCGCCCGGACGGGTTCGTGCAGTACGCGGGCACCGGCCTGGGAGGCGACGGCCGCGCTGTCGTCCGAGCTGCCGTTGTCGACGACGACCACCTCGTCGGGCAGCCGCGTCTGGCGAGCCAACGCCGCGAGGCACCGGCGGAGCTGGTCCGCGTCGTCGAGGACCGGCACGACGACGGTGACGGTGTCGGGGCGGCGCATGCGACCACCCAACCAGGCCGTGCTCCGACCGCGCCCAGCGCTGCGGGCCGGCGCCGCGCCTCCTGGCCGCTCCTACTCCACGTCGACGTCCCGCTTCCCGCGCCGGACGATGAGCGGATCGGGCCGGCCGATCACGTCCACCGCCTTGTCCGGGTAGTCGAACTGCGTCAGGAAGTACCGCATCGCGTTCAGGCGGGCGCGCTTCTTGTCGTTCGACCGGACGATCGTCCACGGTGCGTACCGCTTGCTCGTCCGCGCGAACATGGCGGTCTTCGCCTCGGTGTACTCGTCCCACCGGTCGAGCGAGAGCAGGTCGATGTCGGACAGCTTCCAGCGCCGCACGGGGTCGAGCTGCCGGATCGCGAACCGGGTGCGCTGCTCGCGGCGGGTGACCGAGAACCAGAACTTCGTGAGGTGGATGCCGGAGTCGACGAGCATCCGCTCGAACTGGGGCACCTGCGTCATGAAGGACTCGTACTCGTCGTCGGAGCAGAACCCCATCACCCGCTCGACGCCGGCGCGGTTGTACCAGGAGCGGTCGAACAGGACCATCTCGCCCGCCGACGGCAGGTACTGCACGTAGCGCTGGAAGTACCACTCGCCGCGCTCGCGTTCGCTCGGCTTGCTCAGCGCGACGACGCGGGAGGTCCGGGGGTTGAGGTGCTCCGTGAACCGCTTGATGGTGCCGCCCTTGCCCGCGGCGTCGCGACCCTCGAAGAGCACGACGGCCTTCTGCCCGGTGTCCTCGAGCCAGTACTGGCACTTCAGCAGCTCGATCTGCAGGTGGTACTTCTGGTACTCGTACTCCTCGCGGCCGAGGCGTTCGTCGTACGGGTAGTCGTCGCGCCAGGTCAGGACCGGGTTGCCGTACGGGTCGATGAGGTCCGGGTCGGCGGTGTGCCCGTCGGCGACGCTGTAGCCCTCGGTCCGGAGCTGCTCGATGTACTCCCGGATGGGCTGCGAGTACTGGGCCTTGTCCACGGGTCCTCCTCGTCGGTGTGCTGCACCCCCATCCTGGCGTGCGCTTCCCGGCCGCGTCCGCAGGGACACCGGACAAACTTCCGTCAGGGCTGTACGTTCACAGTGAGGTCGCTGGACGCGATCGCGGCAGAAGGAGCAAGCATGTCAGGAACAACCCGGTCGGGACGTCCGACCACCGTCACCGTCTCGTTCATCATCTGGCTGATCGTGGTCCTCGCGAACATCATCAGCGGCATCGTCGTGCTCGTCGCGGGCGGCGGTGGCGCGGCCGCAGCGAACGCCGTCGGGACCGGGCCGGTGGTCGCTGGCGCGATCATCAGCTTCATCATCGCCATCGTCGAGCTCATCATCGTCTTCAAGATGCGCGACGGCCGCAACTGGGCGCGCATCGTCCTGCTCGTGCTCGCGATCCTGCAGGTCCTCAACGTCGGTGTCGGCGCGGCGTCCGGTTCGAACGCCTTCGGCTGGATCGGTGGCATCGCGGTCATCGTCGCGACCATCCTCATGTTCGTCGGTGGCGCGAACGGCTACTTCCGCCGTCGCTGACGACCGGAGTGCGGGTCGCGACGCGACCCGATGACGGACGGGAGGCGCGGTGCCGGCTGGCACCGCGCCTCCCGTCCGTCTGCGGTCCGGTCCGTCCGCGGTGTCGTCCGTCCGCTGTGGCGTCCGTTCGCGGTCGCGTCCGCGAGAGGATGGCCGGGTGCGCACCGCGACCGACCTCCTCGACGCCCTCGTCCGTCACGTCGACGCCACCGGCTTCGCCGCCCACGGCCTCCACGTCCTCGTCGGGGACGACGCCGCCGAGCACCACTGGACACCCGACGTCCGGCGCGAAGTCCACTCCGTGGCCAAGGGGATCGCGGTCCTCGCCACCGGGATCGCCGCCGACGACGGACTCGTCGACGTGGACGTCCCGGTGTCGACCCTCCTGCCCGCCGTCCGCTTCGGGGCGGGCACGGACGCGGTCACGCTCCGGCACCTGCTCACCATGACGAGCGGCGTCGACATGCCGTGGTCCGAGACGGAGCTCACCGACTGGCCGGACCTCGCGGCCGAGTTCCTCGGTCGCCCCTCGCGCGGCCGGGTGTTCCAGTACGCGAACGCGAGCACGTACACGGCGATGCGGGTCCTCGAGACCCGGGTCGGCGACGCCGGCGCGTTCGTCGCCCGGCGGTTGTTCGACCCGCTCGGCATCGGGGACGTGCCGTGGGCACGCTGCCCGAACGGGTACGTCGCCGGCGGCGAGGGTCTGGCGCTGCGCACCGGCGAACTCGCACGGATCGGCCGACTGGTGCGCGACCGCGGAGAGTCCGCGGGGCGACGCATCGTGAGCGCACGCTGGTGCGACGCGATGCACACCGACTGGGTCGAGCGCGACGGCACGGGCCCCGGCTACGAGCGGTACGCGATGGCGGGGTGGGACGGCCCCGGCCGGCTCTGGCGGCTGCACGGCGCGTACGGGCAGATGCTGCTCTTCGACGGCGACACGGTCGTCACCGTGACGGCGGACGACCACTTCGGAGCGGACGCCCTCGCGGCGGTCGTCGCGACGGAGCTGGAGTCGGAGGAACGGGCCGACCGGGCCTGAACGCCGCAGGTGAGGGTCGAGGGCCGCGGGTCGCGGGCCGAGGGCCGGGCGTCAGTGGCGCCGTCGGCTCGAGATCAGTCCGCCGAAGACCAGCACCACCGCCACGCAGAAGACGATCAGTCCCGCGGGGTCGAAGCCGTCGAAGTTCATGGTTCCTCCTGGAGTCCTGTCCCGACGGTACGACCGCGTTCCTCGACGTGCGCGGTGTCCGGGACCCCCGGGCATTCCGGCCCGCACAGGTTCCTCCGGCGGAGGCGGGTTCGTCCGGGGAACGCACCCGATCCCGCCGGAGTGCGCATGTGCGCCCGCTGCGAGCGCTCCGGCCGAACGGGTGCGATGATGATCCGCGGCCGTCGCCCGACGGCGAAGAGACGGAAGTGACGAGCGTGACCGAGACCCGCTCTCAGACCCCGACGACCGAGACCTCCGATGACGCCGGCACCCACGGCCCCGCGAAGGGCATCGCCGCCCTCGCCCTGGCCGCCCTCGGCGTCGTCTTCGGCGACATCGGTACGAGCCCGCTGTACGCGCTGCGCACCGTGTTCACGATCGACGGCGGCATCGTGCAGGCCAACCAGGAGGACGTCTACGGCGTGATCTCGATGATGTTCTGGAGCATCACGATCATCGTGTCGATCAAGTACGTCCTCGTGCTCATGCGCGCCGACAACAACGGCGAGGGCGGGGTGATGGCGCTCGCCGCACTCGCCCGACGCCTCTACGCGAAGCGCCGCGGGGGAGCGACGATCTTCCTCGTCATCGGGATCGTCGGCGTCTCGCTGTTCTACGGCGACTCCGTCATCACCCCGGCGGTGTCCGTGCTCTCGGCCGTCGAGGGGCTGCAGACCGCCGCTCCGAGCGTCGGCCACCTCATCGTGCCGATCGCGGCGGTCATCCTCGTGGTGCTGTTCGCGGTGCAGCGGGTCGGCACGGGCAAGGTCGGCAACCTGTTCGGCCCCGTGATGCTGCTCTGGTTCGTCGTCATCGCCGCCGCCGGGGTGCCGCACATCTTGGCGCACCCGGGCGTCCTGCAGGGGCTCTCGCCCACGTGGGCCATCGCGTTCCTCATCGCGCACCCGTACATCACGTTCGTGGCGATGGGCGCGGTCGTGCTGGTCATCACCGGCGCCGAGGCCCTCTACGCCGACATGGGCCACTTCGGGCGGACGCCGATCCTCCGCGCCTGGTTCTTCGTCGTCTTCCCGGCCCTCGTGCTGAACTACCTCGGCCAGGCGTCGCTGGTGCTCAACCAGCCCGGGGCGGCGAAGGACCCCTTCTTCCTGCTCTTCCCGAGCGCGTTGCAGATCCCGGTCGTGATCCTCGCGACGATGGCGACCGTCATCGCGAGCCAGGCGGTCATCTCCGGGGCGTTCTCGCTGAGCCGCCAGGCCGTGCAGCTCGGCCTGCTGCCGCCGCTCACCATCCGGCAGACCTCCCGGCAGGAGGGCGGCCAGATCTACCTGCCGGCCGTCAACCTCCTGCTGTTCATCGGCGTGATGGCCGTCATGCTCGCGTTCCGTTCCTCGGCGAGCCTCGCCACCGCGTACGGGGTCTCCGTCACCGGTGCCCTCGTCGTCGACACGCTCCTGCTGCTGCTCGTGGTGAAGCCGCTGTGGCACTGGAAGACGTGGAAGCTCGTCGTCGCCGCGGTGGCGTTCGGCGGGCTCGAGCTGACGTTCCTCGCCGGCAACCTGTCGAAGATCCTGCACGGCGGATGGGTCCCGCTGCTGATCGCGCTCGCGGTGATCACGCTCATGACGACGTGGCGTCGTGGCCGGCAGCTCGTGCAGGAGGAGCGCAAGGAGCGCGAGGGGTCCCTCGCCGACTTCATCGAGAAGATCAACACGAAGGGCATCCCGCGCGTGCAGGGTGTCGCGATCTTCCCGCACCCCAACAAGGAGACGACGCCGCTGGCGCTCCGGGCGAACGTCGAGCACAACCACGTGGTGCACCGGACGGTCGTGATCGTGTCCGTCATCACCGCGAACGTGCCCCACGTGCCGCACGCCAAGGCCTTCTTCCGTGACGACCTCGGCTACGAGGACGACGGCATCGACCACATCACGATCAAGTTCGGCTTCTCGGACGACCAGGACCTGCCGAAGGCCCTGCACGCGGCCTGCCTGGCCGAGGTGCTCGACGTCGACCCCGAGGAGATGGCGAACGCGTCGTACTTCATCTCGCGCGGCGCACTCCGCCCGGTGGCGGGGAACCGGGGCATGGTCGGCTGGCGCAAGAAGCTCTTCGTCGGGCTGGCGCACAACGCCGCCGACCCGGCTGCCCGCTTCGGGCTGCCGGCGCACCGTACCGTGACGATGGGCAGCGACGTCGAGATCTGACGACCGTCGCCCGCGTCAGCAGCAGTCGCAGGCCTCGACCTCGCGCTCGCCGGTGAGCGCGGCGACGGGCTGCTTGCACGCGTCGCCCCGCCATGCCTCGAGCCCTTCCCGGACCGCGAACACCACGACGACGAGCCCGGCCACCGGATCCGCCCAGGTCCAGCCGAACAGGGTGTTCAGCAGCAGGCCGACCAGGACTGCGGCGGAGAGGTAGCTGCACACCAGGGTCTGCTTCGAGTCCGCGACGGCCGACGCCGAACCGAGCTCGCGGCCCGTGCGCCGTTCGAGCAGGCTGAGGAACGGCATCACGGCCAGGCTGACCGCGGCGAGCACGATGCCGACCGTGCTGTGCTCCGGCTCGCGCAGTCCGGTGAGCGTCAGCACCGCGTCGACCGAGACGTACAGGGCGAGCCCGAAGAACGAGACGGCGATCACGCGGAGCGCCGTCCGTTCGCGCCGCTCGGGGTCGGGCGCCGCGAACTGCCACGCGACCGCGGCCGCGGAGAGCACCTCGACGATCGAGTCCAGGCCGAAGCCGATCAGGGCGGTGGACGACGCGACCGAACCGGCGCCGATCGCGACGACGGCCTCGACGACGTTGTACGTGATGGTGGCGGCGACGATCCATCGGATCCGGCGGCGCAGCACCGCGCTCCGGACGGCCGTCGGACGGGGCCCGAGGGGCAGCGCGGCGCTCATGCGCCCGGCCCGCAGCAGAGCGGCACGGCACAGGCGTCGTCGGTGCACGGCGCACCGTCGTCGACCGCCAGCACGACGTCGACGAGCGACTCGAGTGCACGGGCGAGGTGCGCGTCCGCGATCTCGTAGCGGGTCCGGCGGCCTTCCGGGACGGCCACGACGATCCCGCACCCGCGGAGGCACGCCAGGTGGTTCGACACGTTCGCCCGGGTGGTCCCGAGGTCGTCGGCGAGGACGGCGGGGTAGCGGGGGGACTCGAGGAGGCGGAGGAGGATCCGCGCGCGGGTCGGATCGGCGAGGGCGCGGCCGAGGCGGTTCATCACCTCGAGGCGCGGTGCGACGAGCAGCATGCACCCACAGTACAGCGCGGACTGTACTGAACGGGGGTAGACGGGTACGTCGGGTACAGCGAACCTGAACGCCGGGGGATCCAGGCCGGGAATCGACTAACCGACGAGCAGCGACGCCCGATACTCCATCGCACAAGCACCACGGCCATCGCAACACACGCACACCCCCACGCAGGAGGCAGTCAGCATGCGGTCCCCGTCCGTCCTCGTCGCCGCGCTCTCGATCGCACTCGTCGCCGCGACCAGCCTCGCTGCCGGCGCGCCCGCCGGAGCAGCGGCCCTCCCCGCCTCGTCGAAGGCGACCTCGACCGTGCCGGACGGCCGGACGATCCCGAAGACGAACGTCACGACGAACGGCCGGACCTGGAAGCAGACGTTCCGCGCCGGGTTCGACAGTGCCGCGCCGGTCGGCAAGTTCGCGGCGACGTACCCGCGGATCGGTCTCTACGACGGCTTCACGGACACGACCGGCAAGGGGAAGTACGCGCCGTCGAAGGTCCTGAGCGTGAAGGGCGGCGTGCTCGACTTCGCGCTGCACACCGAGAAGGGCCAGCCCCTCGTCGCGGCGATCATGCCCGACGGGTACGCCCCGCACAAGACGGGTCGGGTGTCGATCCGGTACAAGACGACGAAGACCCAGGGCTACAAGTTCTCGACGATCCTCTGGCCGTCGAGCGACGACTGGAACGAGGGAGAGATCGACTGGCCCGAGGCCGACCTCGGTGCCCGCCCCCGCCCGGCCTCAGCGGTGCCCGGCAGCTGGACGCCGCTCGGCATGCGGTTCGAACCGGGCAAGGAGACCTTCGCGCCCTCGGACAGCACCGGCTGGCACGTCGCGACGACCGAGTGGGACAAGGGCATCGTCCGGTTCTACTGGGACGGCAAGCTCGTCTCGTCGACCACCAAGGCGGTGCCGACGACGGCCTTCCGCGTGACCATGCAGGCGGAGACCACCACGAACGGCGGGGCGATCCCGGCGAGCGCGGTCGGGCACGTCAGCGTGGACTGGATCGCGATCTGGAACTGACCGGGCGCCGGCGCCGCTGACCGACGTGGGAGCCGGGGCGGCCGCGCCCGCTCAGTGGGTGCGGCCGCGCAGCCGTCCGATGCCGAGCACGACGGCGACGACCACCAGGCCGAGCAGGAGCCCGACCACCGCCGACACCGCGGTGTCCACGATCCACGTGACGACCGGCCCGGTCGCCTCGATGCCGTGCTCGATCGCGTGCAGCAGGTCGTACGGGCCGTGCCAGAACGTCTCCGCCAGGTTCGCGATCACGAGGTGTCCGCCCACCCAGAGCATGGCCACCGTGCCGACGATGCCGATCACACGGAACACGGTCGGCATGGCGCGGACGATCCGCGCGCCCGTCCGCCGCGTGCGACGGACGCTGTTCTTCATCATCTGCAGCCCGATGTCGTCGATCTTCACGAGCAGGGCCACGGCGCCGTAGACCGCCCCGGTCATGACGAGCCCGATGACGATGAGCGCGCCGAGCGTCGGCCAGAGCCCGAGGTCGGGGTCGAGTCCGGCGAGGGCGATGAGCATGATCTCGGTGCTGAGGATGAGGTCCGTGCGGATCGCGCCGAACACGAGCTTCGGCTCGGCAACGGTCTCCTCGGACTCGCTGACGTGGTGCGCGCCGAACCACTCGGTGACCTTCTCGGCCCCCTCGAAGCACAGGTAGGTGCCGCCGAGCAGCAGCAACCACGGCAGCACCCACGGCGCGAACGCGGTGAGCAGCAGCGCGAGCGGGATGATGATGACGAACTTGTTGAAGAGGCTGCCGAGTGCGATCCGCCCCACGACCGGCAGCTCGCGCGCGGGCGAGAGCCCCTGCACGTACTGCGGGGTCACCGCGGCGTCGTCGATCACGACGCCAGCGGTCTTGGCGCTGGCCTTGAGGGCCGCGGAGAGCACGTCGTCGACGATGGCGAGCAGACCGACTGACATGCGCTCAGACTAGGGCCTCGGCGCGTCCCGTCGGCGCAGGGTCTGCGAGGGGGACTCCCCGTACACCTCGGCGTACCCGGAGAACCGCCCGAGGTGGTTGAACCCCCACGACAGCGCGACCTCGGCGACCGTCACGCGCTCGGGGTCGCCCGCGAGCAGTTCGGCGCGGACCCCGTGCAGCCGGGCCTCGCGCAGGAACTGCATCGGCCGGACGCCGACGTTCCGCTGGAAGGCAGCCTGCAGCCCCCGCGCGCTCACCCCGGCAGCAGCGCTCACCTGGGCGACCGTGAGCGGCCGGCGGGCGTTCGCGACCATCCACTCCTTGGCGAACCGGATCGTCGACGACCCGACCGCCACCGTGGGTGCCGACGACGGCGTCGCGTCGAACGCCGCCGCCACGGCGTCCGCGATCGACTGGTTCCAGCGTGCGCGGACCGTCTCCGGCGCGGTCGGGTCCAGGAGGCGCGGTGCGGCCTCGCCGATCCGGCTGCGGAGCAGCCGCAGCGCGTCCACCCCAAGCGTGCGGCGGAACGCGAGCTGCCGCGGCTCGTCGTCGCCGCGGCGCGCGGCGGCGATCGACTCGAGGAACGCGCCACCGAACCGGACCGAGTGCTGTCCCGAGGGGAGCCCCTCGAACGTGAAGTCGCGACCGACCGGGTACATCACCGGGATGCCGGGCAGCAGCTGCACCGGGTCGCGGGTCCCGGTGTCGATCGTCATGCCGGGGCCGGTCGCCCACGCCAGGACGTAGTCGTGACCGGGGACGATCGTGCCCCACCGTCGTGCCGCCACGTCCGAGGTGCCCACCACCACGTCCTGGTCGCCGACGGCCCGGAAGCGGAAGGCGAACCCGTCGCGGGCAGCATCGCCGATGTGGATGTCACGGCTGTCGTACACCCGCTCGTACAGCGCCACGGCGTCGTCGAGGGAGGACCCCCGGCGATCGACGTGGATCGGCGCGACATCGTGGACCATGTCCGACCAGTGTCGCGCATGTCGTCCGCGATCGGTCACATCGCGACGCAGTTCGCGCACCCGACCACGGACGCGACTGCGTTCGGCGGCTGTTCCGTACGGGCTGCCAGACGCCGCCGAGGACGGTGAGGACAGCGGCGGATCCGTCGCTCGGACGGAGGACCACATGTACTTCCACGCACAGACCTGGATCAACGAGATCGCCGACGGCGAACCGGACCCCGCGGCCGCCAACGCCCTGCAGGAGGGACTCGGTGGGCAGTTCGGCGAGATGCGCACGATGATGCAGTACCTGTTCCAGGCGATGAACTTCCGGGGTCCGGCCGCGAAGCCGTTCCGCGACCTCATCCAGGGCGTCGGGACCGAGGAGATCAGCCACGTCGAGCTCATCGGCACGACGATCTCGCGGCTGCTCGACGGTGCTCCCGAGTACTCCGGCACGCCCACCGACCCGCTCGACACCCCCGGGGCGAAGGGGGCGACCCCGCTGAACATCGCGCTCGACACGGGCAACATCCACCACTACCTCGTCGGTGCCCAAGGAGCCCTGCCGGTCGACGCCGCCGGGAACCCGTGGAGCGGCAGCTACGTGTACAACTCCGGCAACCTGCCGCTCGACCTGCTGTACAACCTCATGCTCGAGTCGACCGGCCGCCTGCAGAAGTGCCGGATCTACGAGATGACCGACAACCCCACCGCTCGCAGCACCATCGCGTACCTGATCGTGCGCGACCAGGCGCACGAGAACGCCTACGCGAAGGCGCTCGAGGCCCTCGGCGTCGACTGGGGGAAGCTCCTGCCGATCCCGAAGACCAACGCCGAGGCGTTCCCCGAGGTCAAGGCGCTCGTCGACCTGGGGCTGCAGAGCAAGCAGTACAGCTTCGACCTCGACGGTGCGTCCGAGGCCGCGAAGATCTTCCGCGGCGCCTCCCCGTCGAACGACGGCACCGACCTCGACGCGTCCGAGCAGGCACCCGCCGGGGTGCCGTCGTTCATCGCGCCGGAGCGGCTCGAGGAGTTCGCGCCGGGGCTCGACGCCGATCTGCTCGCGCTCATCCAGCAGACCGCGGAGCTCGAACTCGACCAGGCCGAGACGCCGGTGTACGGCCCCGTCGCCTGACCGGTCTCAGTCGAGGCAGAACTCGTTGCCCTCGACGTCCTGCATGACGATGCACGACTCGTTGACCTCGTCGGCGAGCATGCGGCGGAACTGGGTGGCGCCGAGGGCGACGAGCCGGTCGCTCTCGGCGTCGAGGGCGGCGAGCCGTTCGGCGCCGACGAGCCCGCTGCCGACCCGGACGTCGAGGTGCACGCGGTTCTTCACGACCTTGCCCTCCGGCACGCGCTGGAAGAACAGCCGTGGGCCGACGCCGGTCGGGTCCACGCAGGCGAACGCCGAGCCGCGGTGCTCCGGGGGCAGCGCCCGGTCGAAGGCGTCCCACGAGTCGAACCCCTCCGGTGGCGGCGGCACCACGTAGCCGAGGACCTCGCACCAGAAGCGCGCCACCCGCTCGGGGTCCGCGCAGTCGAACGTCACCTGCACCTGCCGCACCGTCGCCGTCATGGCGCCACTGTACGTCGTGGGCGCCACCACGCGCCGGGCCGCCACCGCCGTCGGGAAGCGCGCCGCGCCTCCTGGGTCAGAGGGTGGAACCCTCGAGCCGCACCCGGTCGCCGCGGTACCGGTCGAAGACCGTCTGGACCGGCACGCCGTCGAGGTCGTGGTACGTGACCTCGCGCACGATGAGGGGCGCGCCGACCTCGGTACCGAGCATCTTCGCCGTGTGGGCGTCGGCCGCCTCGCTGCCGATGGTGACGAGCACCTCGCCGCGCGACGCGTCGAAGAAGTCGCGGAGCACCGTCGTCATGTTGATCGGCCCGGACAGGCTCTCAGGGGAGTGCGTGTAGCGCACCGAGAAGTAGGCGGCGCGGAGTCCGATCACGTCGTCGTCGGTGACGAGCAGGTTCTCGATCATCCGGACGTGGTCCTCGTCGATGCGGAGCCGTTCGCGCACGAGCGGGAAGCTCGGCACGATGCGGTCCTCGAAGCGCTCGACGTAGACGTGCTCGCTGTCGGCGTCGATGTCGGTGAGGGGCACGACGACCCCGCGGTGCGTGACCTTCGTCCCGACGCGCGGCCGGCGCTCGAGGAACCCGGTGTCCCGGAGCTGCGCGAGTGCGGCGCGGACGGACCCGCGGCTCGTGTCGAACAGCGTGACGAGGTCCTCTTCGGCGAGGGGAGCGTCGGGTGCGATGTGCCCCTCGCGGATCGAGGCGGTGATGAGGTCGCGGACCCGTCTCGCCGAGATCTGTCGGCCGCGTGAGGACCCGCCCTTCGCGCGCGGGTGGTCGGACAGCGTGTCGCTCATCGTGACTCCGATCGTCGCAGGATCTCACCGCCACGATGCGGCTCGGGTGCAGTGAGTATACGACGCTCGTCGCGCAGGGCAACGGATTCCTCCGAACCGCGCGAACGGCGTGAACGGTCGGACGAAGCTGCTCTCACCTGGGCTTTCCTTTTGCCGCTGGTCGCTTAATGATCCGGTTACACCCGGAGCGGTCGTCGGAAACGAACGATCGCGAGCATTGCTGACCACCACCCGATGCGACGGAAGGCCGGCACATGACCGTGAGAGAGCCCGACATCGTCGACGATGCGACCCGTGCGGAGGCCGAGCGTCTCGCCGCCCTCGACACCTCGTTGACGACGAGGCGACGAAGCGTCCGGGAGCGTCTCTGGTTCCTGCGCCCGGCGGGACTGACCGTCGCCAACGTCCTGGTGTTCGTCCTCGTCTCGTTCTTCCTCGTGCAGCTCATCCCCGGTGACCCGGTCGTGTCGGCCACCGGCGGACGCCTGTCCGGCGCCGAGCTCGAGCAGGCGCGGGAGTCCTACGGGCTGACCGGCTCGTGGATCCAGCAGCTCGGCACCTACCTGACGCAGCTCGCCCACCTCGACTTCGGCACGTCGATCGCCACCGGCCGACCGGTCGCGCAGGACCTCGCGACCCGGGTCCCGGCGACGCTCGAGCTCGTGTTCTGGGGGCTGCTCCTCGCCTCGGCGGTGTCGCTCGTGACCGCGCACTTCATCGTCACGCACCGCCGCAACCGCTTCGCGAAGCTGCTCACCGCCTACGCCCGGTCGGCGGGCGCGCTGCCCGAGTACGTCATCGGCATCGCGTTCCTCTTCGTCTTCTACGCCGAGCTGCACTGGGCCCCGGCGCCGAGCGGCCGCCTCGACCCGCTGCTCATCGCGCCGCCCACCGTCACGAACTTCCCGATGGTGGACGCGCTCATCGCCGGGGACCCGGCAGCCTTCGCGTCGTACGCGCAGCACCTCGTGCTGCCCGTCGTCGTGATGGTCGTCGCGCACTCCCCGCTGCTCATCAAGATGCTCATCGTCAACCTGGACCAGGCGATCGACGACCCCGCCACCCGGTTCCGTGTGGCGTCCGGAGCGTCCCGCCGGACGGTCCTCGCGAGCATCTACCGCCGGGCGCTCCCCTCGGCGGTCGCCACGCTCGGCATGCTGTTCGGCCTGTTCCTCGGCGGCGCGGTGGTCCTCGAGTCGCTCTTCGGTCTCGGCGGACTCGGGCAGTACGCCGTGGACGCGGTGAACGCCTCCGACGTCTTCGCGCTGCGGTCGTTCCTCCTCGTCACCGCGGCGATGTGCCTCGTCATCTACCTCGTCACGGACATCGTCACGATGCTCCTCGACTCGAGGCGGCGCGCCGGCGTCGCCGGGAAGGACGCCTGATGGCGCTCGACACCCCCACCGCGCTGCCCGAGCCGACGACCACCGGAGCGGGGAGCACCCGCTCGACGCAGGACGGTCGCGTCGGTCGACCGGCCGGGCGCACCGGCTTCGTCCTGCGGCTCGTCCCCTTCGCCGTGCTCGTCGTGCTCGCGGTCGTCGGGCCGTACCTGGTGAACCACCCGGCCACGTCGGTGGTCGGCGGGCAGTCGGAGGCCCCGTCGGGAGAGTTCTGGTTCGGCACGGACGCGAACGGCCTGGACGTCTACTCCCGGGTGATGACCGCGTTCCGCCTCGACATCGTGATCGCGATCTGCATCACGGTCATCGCCACCGTCGTCGCCATCGTGATCGGGCTCGTCTCGGGCATGTACCAGGGCGACCGGACCGTGCTCGGGTTCGTGGCCCGACTGCTGGGCCGCGCCGTCGACCTCGTGCAGTCGATCCCGGTGATGATCGCCGGACTCGTGATCGTGTCGTTCTTCGGACGCAACGCCGTGGTGATCACGCTCGCCCTCGCGATCGTCCTCATCCCGTTCCAGGCGCGGCTGATGCGCACCGAGGTCCTCCGCACGCGGTCGGACGGCTACGTCGACGCCGCCCGGATGTCCGGCGAGTCCGAACTGCGCCTGCTCCTGGGCCACGTGCTGCCGAACTCCGCCCGGACGACGATCGAGAACACCTCGACGATCTTCGGGATGGCGATCATCTTCTGCGCCGCCCTCGGCTTCCTCGGCGTCGGCATCCCGACACCGACCGCGGAGTGGGGCACCATGCTCGCCGCCGGTGCCCCGGACGCCGCGGTGGGGCGGTGGTGGCCGGTGCTCTTCCCTGCCGCCGCCCTCGGCCTCTCCGTCTGGTCCGCCTCGGTCCTGGTCGCGGCCTTCGTCGGCCGATCGCGGGTCTGACGGCGACCACCCGCCCCACGCGCCCCCTCCTCCCCACCCACACCGTCCCTCCCGTCCCATCCCCTTCCCCAGGAGACCCCTGCCCATGCTGAACATGAAACGCACCATCGCCGCCGCCGCGATCGCGGTCGTCGGCGCCCTCGGTCTCGCGGCCTGCAGCGCCGGCGGTAACGCCGCCTCCAGCGCCTTCGTCATCGTCACCGCGGCCCAGCCGCAGAGCTTCTCGTACGAGACCAGCGCCACCGGGTACGAGGCCGCCGAGTTCTTCAAGAACACCGGAGCCTCGCTCATCCGCAACGAGTACGTCGACGGCACCGGCGGTCAGGCCGAGCACGAGGACTACAACAAGTTCGCCCCGGTCCTCGCGAAGAGCTACGACGTCTCGGACGACGGCCTCACCTACACGTTCCACCTCGACACGGACGCGAAGTCGACGGCGGGCAACGCACTCACCGCCGACGACGTGATCTGGAGCATCCAGCGCAAGTTCGCCGTCGAGACGAGCATCGTGCCGTTCATCAGCGCCCCGTTCATCACGAAGCCGGACCAGTTCGCGAAGGTCGACGACGAGACCGTCACCCTCACGCTCGACAAGGCGAGCTACGGCTACACGGCGCTGTCCCTGCTCGCGAACGTCGGCTACAACATCTACGACGCGAAGGTGCTCAAGGAGCACACCACGTCGAGCGACCCGTGGGCCGTGAAGTGGTCGGGCACGCACCCGAACTTCGGCTTCGGGGCGTACAAGGTGGACACCTACACGCCCGGTGAGCAGACGATCTACACCGCGAACGCCGGGTACGCCGAAGGCAAGCCGTCGATCGCCCGGATCGTCCAGCGCGTGGTCGCGGACGCCGGCCAGCGCGCCAACCTGGTGAAGTCCGGCGACGCGCAGATCGCGGCCCAGCTCCGTCCGGCCGACCAGGTCGAGCTCAAGGACGCCGACGCCGCGCAGGTGTTCGACGTGCCGACGAACGCGTACGTGTACATGCCCCTCCTCACCACGAAGGGCACGTTCAAGGACGTCGCGGTCCGCCGCGCACTCGCCGCGGCGATCCCCTACGACAAGATCAACGAGAACGTCTACCACGGTCGGGCCGACTCCATCTCGAGCATCCTCTCCGACGCCGACCCGGGCTTCGACGGCAGCGGGCTCACGGCCAACGAGACCGACCCGGCCGAGGCGAAGAAGATCCTGGCCGACGCCGGGTACACCGAGCCGGTGCAGTTCACCCTCACCGTGAACAACTCCGTCCCGGACCTGCAGGAGACCGCCGTCCAGATCCAGACCGCGGTGAAGGACGCCGGCTTCGACATGACCATCGACACGGTCAACTCGTCGACCTTCCAGGCCGGACTCGCCGCGAAGACGTTCGAGGCGTCCCTCGGTCGCGACTACGCGGTCGTGCAGTCGCCGCCCTACGTCCTGTCGCTCTTCTACACGCCGGGCTCCGCCATCAACTGGCCGGACTTCGACAACGCCGAGCTCAACCAGGCCATCGCGGACGGCAACGCCGCGGGCGACCCGACCGGGGCCGAGGCGGGCAAGTACTGGAACGCCGCGCAGAAGGTCCTGCAGGACCAGATGCCGACGATCTACATCAACTACGTGCAGCCGCTCAACGCCTTCGCGAAGGACGTCGACGGGTACGTGTTCCGCTCCGACAACGTCATCGACTACTCGCAGCTGCAGCTCGCCTCCAGCTGAGCGACGACAGGGAGACACCATGAACGACCAGTCGGCCCCGGTCCTCCGGGTCACGGACCTCAACGTCACCTACGGCACGAACCACGCCGTCCGCCACGCCGACCTCGTGGTCCGGCGCGGGGAACGCGTCGCCGTCGTGGGTGAGTCGGGCTCCGGCAAGACGAGTCTCGGCAACGCCATCGCCGGGTTCCTCGACGCCGGGACCGTCGAGGTCGAGACCCTCGAGCTCGACGGCAGCTCGATCGAGCGGACCGGGCCGGCCGGTCGGATCCCGGTCCGGACCCCCGGGCTGTCGATGATCTTCCAGGACGCGATGTCGTCGCTCGACCCGGTGTGGACGATCGGCAGCCAGCTGGTCGCCGTGCTCCGGGCCACCGAGCGGGTGTCGAAGCGGCGTGCCACCGCCGACGCCATCGAACGGCTCCGTGCCGTGGGCATCACCGACCCGGACCGGGTCATGGGTGCCGAGCCGCACGAACTCTCCGGGGGGATGCGGCAGCGCGTGATGATGGCCATCGCGCTCGCCTCGAAGCCCGCACTGCTCATCGCCGACGAACCCACGAGCGCGCTCGACGCATCGCTCGCCGTCGGTGCGATGCAGCTCATGGTCGACCTCGCCGAGCAGGAGGGGACGGCGGTGCTCGTGATCACGCACGACATCGAGCTCTGCCGGCGCTTCACCGACTTCGTCGTCGTCATGTACCAGGGCGAGATCGTCGAGCAGCTGCCGTCCTCGCGACTCGACGAGGCCACCCACCCGTACACCCGCGGACTGCTCGAGTGCGTGCCGACCCTGGCGTCCGCACGGCTCGACGAACTGCCGACGCTCGAGTCGGTCCGCGCCCGACTGGAAGGAACGGCGGCATGACCGGCATCCGCATCGAAGCCACCGGGGTCGCCCGGCGTTACGGCCGCAAGACCGCCGTCCGGGACGTCTCGTTCGTCCTCGGCGCGAGCCAGCGCGTCGGCATCGTGGGGGAGTCCGGCTCGGGCAAGTCCACGATGGCGAAGATCGTCACCGGACTCGAGCGGGCCTCCGCCGGCACGATCACCGTGGACGACCGGGACCTCCGGTCGATCATGTCGACGCGTGCCGGTCGGCTCGAGTACCGACGACGGGTGCAGCTCGTCGCCCAGGACACCACCTCGACGTTCGACCCGCGACACCGCATCCGCGAGTCGCTCCGGACGCCGGCGCAGATCCTCGGCGGGCACGACGTCGCCGGTGCGGACGCCGCGATCGGCGAGATCACCACGGAGCTCGGCATCGACCCGAGCTGGGTCGACCGGTACCCGTCCGAACTCTCCGGCGGCCAGCGGCAGCGCATGTCGATCGCCCGGGCGCTGGTCGTCCGACCCGACCTGCTCGTGTGCGACGAGGCCGTCTCGGCGCTCGACGTCTCGGTGCAGGGCGTCGTCCTCAACCTGCTCAAGCGCTACTCGAACGACCACGGCGCCGGCCTCATGTTCGTGTCGCACGGGCTGCCGGCGACCGCGTTCATCACGGGCGAGCTCGTCGTCATGAACCAGGGCGAGGTGGTCGAGTCCGGCCGCACGCTCGAAGTCCTCGAACACCCCAGACACCCGTACACGCAGAAGCTCGTCGACGCCCACCTGGCCGTCGAGGAGCCCGTGGCGTAGTCCCTCCCGGACGCGCCCGCCCTCCCACACGAAAGGCTCCACATGTTCCACCTCGGATGGTTCCTCGGCAACGGCTTCGGCATCCAGGCCTGGTCCGACACGAACGGCGACGGTCCCTGGACCGGCACGAACGTGACCGACTGGATGAAGCCCGACATCTACATCGACCTCGCGAAGAACCTCGAGCGCGGCGGCTTCGACTACATCCTCATCGAGGACACCGCGATGGTCGAGGACTCGTACCGCGGCACCGCCGACACCTCGCTGCGGCGCGGGTTCATGGCGCCGAAGAACGACCCCATGCCGCTCGTCCCGCTCATGACGCAGGCCACGAAGCACATCGGCATCGTCCCGACGTTCTCGACGATCCAGTACCCGCCGTACCTCGCCGCACGCCTCGGCACGACGCTCGACCACCTCACCGAGGGGCGCATCGGCATGAACGTCGTGACGAGCGTCACCGACCGTGTCGCCCAGAACTACGGCTACGAGCAGCACCTCGACCACGACGAGCGCTACCGGATGGCGATCGAGTGGGCCGACGTCGTCAAGGCCCTGCAGGGGTCCTGGGAACCGGGGGCCGTGGTCGCCGACCCGGTCGCGGGCGTCTACGCCGACCACACGAAGGTGCACCCGATCGACCACCGCGGCGAGTTCTTCCGCTCGCGCGGGCCGCTCAACACGATCCCGGGGCCGCAGGGCGTCGTCCCGATCTGCTCGGCCGGTGGATCGGAGATGGGCCGGCAGCTCGCCGCGCTCCACGACGACACGATGATCGCCCTGTCGAAGACGCCCGAGAGCGCGAAGGCGTACCGCGACGACATGCGCGCCCGGGTCGCCGCCGCCGGCCGGAACCCGGACGACGTGAAGTTCCTGTTCATCGTCACGCCGACCATCGCCGCTACCGACGCCGAGGCGCAGGCCGCGTCGGAGGCCGCCCGGCTCGCGATGTCGTCGGACAAGGCGATCGAGTACAACCTCTGGAACATGTCGTACACGTCTGGTGGTCGCATCGACTTCGGCGCGATCGACCCGGACACCCGGGTCGAGGACATCGACATCTCGAAGCAGAACGGCGAGTACACGTCGATCGAGAAGCTCTTCGAGGGGCAGCAGGGCCGCACGCTGCGCGAGGTCGTCGCCTCCTCGCACCAGGTGAACGACCTCGGGTTCGTCGGCTCGCCGGACACCGTTGCGGCGAAGATGGGCGAGTTCATGGAGCACGTCGGCGGCGACGGCTTCCTCGTCTACATGCCGACGACCCGCCTCAACATGGCGATGGTGGCCGACGGCCTCTCCCCGGCCCTGCGCCGTCGGGGGCTCATCCGCGACGAGTACACCGGCACGACGCTCCGCGAGAACCTGCGGGCGTTCTGATGCCGGGCGCCCCGGCGCTGTTCGAGGCGATCGAGCTGCGCGGCACCCGGTTCCGCAACCGGCTCTGGGTGCCCGCGCTGACGATGTTCACGGTGGAGGCACGGGACGGCATGCCCACCCCGTTCCACCACGTGCACCTCGGCGGGCTCGCGCTCGGCGGCGCCGGGGCGATCGTGGCGGAGTGCACCGCCGTCACCCCGGAGGGCCGGGTCACGCCGTACGACCTCGGGCTCTGGGACGACGCGCAGCGCGACGCCTGGCGCCCCACCACCGCGTTCGTCCGCGACCAGGGCGTCCGCATCGGCATCCAGCTGAGCCACGGCGGTCGCAAGTCGTCCACCGGGCGGAGCTGGGACCGGGTCCGCGGCACCGTGCCCGTGGCGGACGGCGGGTGGCCCGTCGTGGGACCGTCCACCGTGCCGTACACCGGGTACGTGGCCCCGCGGGAACTCAGCACCGACGAGGTCCGCGGGATCCACCGGGCGTTCGTCGCGGCGGGCGTCCGGGCGCGCGACGCGGGGTTCGAGTTCGTCGAGCTGCACGCCGCGCACGGGTTCCTGCTGCACCAGTTCCTCTCCCCGCTCGCCAACACGCGCGACGACGAGTACGGCGGCTCGCTGCACGGACGGGCCCGCCTCCTGCTCGAGGTCGTCCGCGACCTGCGCGCCGCCCTCGGCGACGGGTTCCCGATCCTGGTGCGCTTCTCGGCGACCGACTGGGTCCCCGGGGGCTGGACCGAGCAGGACACGGCGACCACGGCCTCCTGGGCGGTGGCGGCCGGAGCGGACCTGTTCGACGTGTCCACCGGTGGGATGGTCCCGGACGCCGAGATCCCGGTGTTCCCGGGCTACCAGGTCGGGCACGCGGAACGGCTGCGGGCCGCCACCGGTGCACCGGTCGGCGCGGTGGGGCTGGTCACCACCGCCGACCAGGCCGAGGCGGTCGTCGCCGAGGGCCGGGCGGACGTCGTGTTCGTCGGCCGTGAGTTCCTGCGCGACCCGCGCTTCGGACTCCGCGCCGCCGCCGAGCTCGGCGCCTCCATCGACTACCACCCGCTGCCGTACCACCGGGCGCAGCACCGTCCGGCACCACACCACCTCCCACGGAAGGCACACCCATGTTCCACCTCGGTTGGTTCCTCGGCTACGGCTTCGGCGTCTACGGCTGGAACGGGCAGTGGTCCGGCAACGTCCGCCACGACGTCGCCAACCCGCAGCTCTTCGTCGACGCCGCCACCTCGCTCGAGCGGGCCGGGTTCGACTTCATGATGCTCGAGGACTCGTCCGTCCTCCCCGACGTGTTCGGCTCCTCGTTCGAGCACTCGCTGCGCTCCGCGATCGTGCGGCACGACCCCATGCCGCTGGTCCCGCTGCTCGCCGCCGCGACGAAGCACCTCGGCATCATCGCGACCGCCGCGACGCCCTTCTACCCGCCGTTCCTCGCGGCTCGGCTGATGTCCACGCTCGACCACCTGACGCACGGCCGCGTCGGCATCAACCTCGTCACGGCCTCACCCCACGCGGCCGCGCAGAACTACGGCTACGACCAGCACTTCGAGCACGACGAGCGGTACGCGATGGCCGACGAGTGGATCGACGCGGTCCGGGCGCTCTGGGACACGTGGGACGCAGACGCCCTCGTGCTCGACGAGGCGACCGGCGTCTTCGCCGACCACACGAAGGTGCGGTACGCCGACTTCGCGGGGAAGTACTACCGCACCCGTGGGCCGCTCAACACGGTGGCCAGCCCCCAGGGACACCCGGTGGTGTGCCAGGCCGGCGGCTCCCCGGCGGGTCGCGACCTCGGCGCGCGCAACGCCGACACGCTCATCGCCTCGGCACCGGGCGTCGACGCCATGCGCGAGTACGTCGACGACATGCACCGACGGATGGTCGGGTTCGGCCGCGAGGAGACGGACGCGAAGATCCTGTTCCTCGTCGAGCCCGTGCTCGCCGACACCGACGACGAGGCCGAGGCGAAGCAGGCCCGGCAGCTCGCCGCCACCCGGGAGAACATCGACGCGCAGCTGGCGAACCTGTCGTACACGTCCGGGTTCGACTTCGCGCAGTTCGACCTCGACGAACCGCTGCCGGCGGACCTCAAGGGCAAGAGCAACGGGCACCAGAGCGTCATCGAGGCGTTCCTGGCGAAGGCCGACGGCAAGACGCTCCGCGAGGCACTCCCCGCGCAGCGCGACACCACGGGATCGGTCCGGCTCGTCGGCAGCCCCGAGACGGTCGCCGACCAGATGGAGGAGGCGATCGCCGCCTCCGGCGCCGACGGCTTCCTGATCGGACTCCCGGTGACCCGGAAGAACCTCACCGAGGTCTGCGACGGACTCGCGCCGGTGCTCCGACGCCGCGGTCTGGTCAGGGACGGCTACGAGCACGAGACGTTCCGCGAGAACCTGCTCGCGTTCTGACACGCGAGTTGCCGGGAGGCGCGGCTCGACTCCGCCTCTGACCTGCGGTTTCCGTGTGGTCACCACCAGGGCGGCTCGCGCAATGAACGGTAACGGCACCTTCACGACGGGGTAACCGCCACGGCGTTGGATGAGATCCGAGAGAGAGGAACGGTCGCCATGATCACCACCGTCGTCGCCGGCAACCCCAAGCCCGGCTCGCACACGCTCGAGGCCGCGACGATCGTCGCCGAACGACTCACCGGGTCCGCGCCCGACCACGTCGTCGACGTCATCGCCCTCGGTCCGGGGATCCTCGGCTGGGGCGACCCCGGAGTGCAGGCCGCGGTCGCGACCGTCGCCGCGTCCGACCTCGTCGTGGTCGCCTCGCCCACGTTCAAGGCCACCTACACGGGCGTCCTGAAGCTGTTCCTCGACCAGTTCGCGACGGCCGACGGGCTCGCCGGGGTGACCGCCGTCCCGCTCATGCTCGGCGCCGGTCCCGCGCATCACATGGCCCCCGAGGTGTTCCTCAAGCCCGTGCTCGTCGAGCTCGGCGCCACCGTGCCCGTGCAGGGGCTGTACCTGAACGACAAGCAATACACCGACGAGTCGTCGACCGAGGGCTGGCTCGCCCGCTGGCGGGACGTCGTCCTCGCCGCCGCATCCGCACCGACCAAGGAAGGCACCAGCGCATGATCAAGCCCTACACCGCCGAGTCCGCGGACCCGACGCTCCTCCGGCAGGCGTTCTCCGGGTTCCCCTGCGGCGTCGCCGCACTCTCCGCGATCGTCGACGGCGCCCCCACCGTGCTCGTCGCGTCGTCCTTCACCGTCGGCGTCTCGCAGGACCCACCGCTCGTGATGTTCGCCGTGCAGCACTCGTCGTCCACGTGGCCGGCGCTCGCCGGAGCGGAGTCCATCGGCGTCTCGGTGCTCGGCGAACGGCACGAGAACGTCACGCGGCAGCTCGCCTCGCGCGACAAGTCCGTGCGCTTCGTCGGCGTGGACACGACGGTGTCCGACACGGGCGCGGTGTTCCTCGAGGGGGCACCGATCTGGATGGAGTGCTCGGTGGAGCACACGTACCCGGCGGGCGACCACGACATCGTCGTGCTCCGCGTGAACGGCCTGATGTCCGACTTCGCGCACAGCCCGCTGGTCTGGCACCGGTCGTCGTTCGCGAAGCTGAGCGCCTGACGCGTGACGTCCGTATGCTCGCCGCATGGCTGACTTCACCGCTGAGCAGGCCGCCGTCGTGCGGATCGAACGTGCCGAGGAAGGCCGCTGGGACCTCACGGTGATCAGCGACTCGGGCGTCCGGATGGGACACGGCGAGTACCTCTTCGACGAGGCGGACGACGACGCGGCGGGGGAGCAGGCAGCGGCCCTCGACTTCGTCCGCGGCTACGGCTTCCGCTTCGAACCGGAAGCCGTCGTCGCCGACGGACCCGATGCGTACTGGGCACCGCTGCTGACGCTCGACGAGCGGTAGCGTCGGGGTCCCTGCTCAGAGGGTCGCGATCAGCTGCTCGACCCGCGCGCGGATGGCGTCCCGGACGGGGCGGACGCGGTCGATCGGCTGCCCGGCCGGGTCGTCGAGCTCCCAGTCCTCGTAGCGCTTCCCGGGGAACACCGGGCACGCGTCGCCGCAGCCCATCGTGATGACGACGTCGGACTCCCGCATGGTGTCGGTCTCGAGCAGGGCGGGGACGGCAGTCGCGATGTCGATGCCCTCCTCCGCCATGGCCTCGACCGCGACGGCGTTGACGCGGTCGGCCGGTTCGCTGCCGGCCGAGAACACCCGGACGCGGTCGCCCGCGAGGTGCTGCAGGTAGCCGGCGGCCATCTGGGACCGGCCGGCGTTGTGCACGCACACGAAGAGCACGGTGGGACGGTCGGTCACGCGAGTGCCGCCGCCTCGAAGCCGATCAGCCAGGTGACGCCGAAGACGTCCCGCACGGTGCCGTCCCAGTCGCCCCACGGGCGTTCCTGCAGCGGGTCCACGACGGTGCCGTCCGAAGCGAGGTCGTCGAACCAGCCGCGGAGCACGTCGGGTTCGGCGGCGCCGAGCAGCGAGAAGAGCAGCCCGGTCGCCGAGAACGAGGTCTCGCCGGTCGGGGCGTCGGCGGCGAACAGCGTGATGCCGCCGCCGGTGAGCTGCCCGTGCGCGACCGCGTCGGCAGGGCCGTCGGTGCGCGAGAAGTCCGCGAAGGTGGCGATGCTGAGCTCGCCGCCGAAGACGTCCTGCCAGCGCCCCAGTGCCTGGAGCGCGGTGCCGTCGAACTGGAAGTAGGGCGAGGGCCCGTTCACGTTCATGCCCCGGACCCTACCGCTCAGACCGCCGCGGCGAGTGTGTCGAACGTCCGGCGCAGCAGGGCCGGAGCGTCCTCGTCGGTGACGGACCAGGTGGCGATCGCGACGTCGAAGCACCCGAGCGCGGCCTGCACGAGGACAGCCGCACCGAGCTCGGCGCCGTCGGGGTCCCCGGCGCGCAGCCGCTCGGTCAGGATCGGCGTCAGGACGTCCGCCCAGGCGAGGTGCTTCTCGAGGTTGCGGGCGCGGAGCGAGGGCGTCGACATCATGACGCGGACCGACCGCCGACCGGACTCGGGGTCCTCGTCGGCGCGGACCATCATGCCGACGAACGCCTCGCGCAGCGCGGTCCAGGCCGGTTCGTCGTCCGGACGCTCCCGGAGCGCCTCCGCGAGCGCACCCCGGTGTCGCAGTGGATCGCCGATGACGGCGTCCTCCTTCGCCGGGAAGTACCGGTGGAAACTCCGCGCCGAGATGCCGACCTCGGCCGCGATCTGCTCGACGGTGACGGCGTCGAACCCGTCGCGGTCGAACCGGGCGACGGCGACCGCTGCGATCCGCGCGCGCACGGCTTCGCGCGTGATGTCCCGCAGTCCGGTCCGCGCGCTCGTCTCACCCACGACGGCATCGTACCGAGGGAGGCGGAACATGACCAAGTTGTCAGAGACTGACAGAAAGGGCGTACAGTGTCATCCGCATCGCCAGACACGACGGAAGGACGGCACATGCAGCAGCGCACTCTCGGGACCCAGGGCCTCACGGTCGGATCCATCGGCTACGGCGCGATGGGGACGGTCTTCGCGTACGGGCCCGCCGACGACACCGAGTCCATCGCGGCGATCCGTCGCGCGCACGACCTCGGCGTCACCCACTTCGACACCGCCGAGATGTACGGGTGGGGTGCCGGGGAACGACTCCTCGGTGCGGCCCTGGCGCCCGTCCGCGACGAGGTCACCATCGCCACCAAGTTCGGCTTCACCGCGGACGACTGGGCGCCCGACTCCCGCCCCGAGCACATCCGCGAGGTCGTCGACCAGAGCCTGCGGAACCTCCGCACCGACTCGATCGACCTCCTCTACCAGCACGTCCACGATCCGGCGGTGCCGATCGAGGACGTCGTCGGCGTGATGGCGGAGTACGTGCAGGCCGGCAAGGTCAAGTACATCGGGCTCTCGAACACCGACGGCGACCAGCTCCGTCGGGCCCACGCCGTGCACCCGATCTCGGCGTTCCAGACCGAGTACTCCGTGTTCGCCCGGGAGTCCGAGGAACTCTTCCCGCTCGTCGACGAGCTCGGCATCGGGCTCGTGGCCTACTCACCGCTCGCACGCGGGTTCCTGGGCGGGGCCGTCCAGCCGCGGTCCGCCTACCCCGAGGACGACATCCGGCACATGCTCGAGTGGTGGGCGCCGGAGCACTTCGACCAGAACGTCGCGGTCGTCCGGGCGCTGACCGCGATCGCCGACGAGCACGGCGTCTCGCTCTCGCAGCTGTCCCTCGCGTGGATCCTGGCGCAGCGGGACGACGTCGTCCCGATCCCGGGATCGAAGAACCCCGACCGGGTCGCGCAGAACGTGGCGGCGGCCGGTGTCGTCCTCACGGCCGACGACCTGGCGCGCATCGACGCGCTCTCGCGCGACGTGCGCGGCAAGCGCATCGAGAGCCGGGTCTGACGGGCATCGGTGGGCAGTGGGCGCGACCGGTGACGGACGGGAGGCGCGGTGCGGGCCCGCACCGCGCCTCCCGTCCGTCAGCCGAACAGCGCGAGGGCCTCGTCGACGACGTCCTCGGGGCGGCCCTCGCCGTGCGTCGCCCACCACGTGAGCGCCGTGCTCGCCGCCGCCGCGAGGGCGTGTGCGCGGACCCGCGTCGCGAGGTCGTCGACCGATCCGCCGTCCCGCTCGGCCACGAACCGCTCGATCACCCCGGTGAGGGCCGTGGACGCGGCCTCCCCACCGCGCTCGAGGGAGGGGTTCGCGCGGATGACCCGCAGGCGGTGGCGGGTGATCTCGATCGTGTCGTCCGGGAACGTGGCACCGACCCGGTACGCGGCGCGGAGTGCGACCCACGCGGACTCGGACGCCGGCCGGAGGCGGAGCTCGTCGGTGAAGCGCACCGCGAACTCGTCGAGGCCGCCCCACACGAGCGACGCCTTGCTCGGGAAGAGCCGGAACAACGAGCGGCGGCTGACCCCGGCGGCCGTCGCGACGTCGTCCATCGAGACGGCGTCGAAGCCCTGCTCGTCGAAGAGCCGCAGGGCCACGAGCGACACCGCGGCGGGGTCGATCGTCCGCGGGCGTCCGGTCGGCCGGTCGCTCGTCGAGCTCATGGATTCCTTTCGGCACTGAGTGCTACAACTGTGGTGGCGCAGCGAGCGCCTCTCAGTGAGGAGACGACATGACCGACACCACCGCCGGACGGTTCACCGGCAGGACCATCATCGTCACCGGAGCGGGTTCCGGCATCGGACGCGCCACGGCGACGCGCATCGCGAACGAGGGCGGACGGGTGATCGCCACCGACGTCGTCGCCGAACGGCTCGATGTGCTGCGCGCCGAACTCGTCGACGCCGCCGGCCTCGACGTCGAGACCGTCATCGGCGACGTCGCCGCGCCGGAGACGATCGACGCGCTCCTCGCCGCCGCGGGCGACCGGGTCGACGGGCTCGCGAACGTCGCCGGCATCATGGACGCGTTCCTCCCGCCGAGCGAGGTCGACGACGCCACCTGGGACCGCGTCTTCAGCGTGAACGTCACCGGGCCGATGCGGCTCACCCGAGCGATCCTGCCGCTGATGATCGCCGCCGGACGCGGTGCGGTCGTGAACGTGGCGTCCGAGGCGGCGCTCCGGGCGTCGGCCGCGGGTGCTGCGTACACGGCGTCGAAGCACGCGATCGCCGGGTTCACCAAGAGCGTCGCGTTCTTCCACGGGCCGCAGGGCATCCGCGCCAACGCCGTCGCGCCCGGTGCGGTGGCGACGAACATCGAGGCGCCGATGCGCAGCGAGTACGCGGCCGGGCGGGTGGGGCCGATCATGCAGACGACGATCCCGCCGGTGGCGCAGCCCGAGCAGCTCGCGGCGGCGATCACGTGGTTGCTCAGCGACGACTCGGCCAACGTGAACGGCGCGGTGCTGCCGAGCGACGGCGGGTGGTCGGTGGTCTGAGCGGGGCGGTGGAGTGGTAGAAAACTACCGATTGCGGTAGTTTTCTACCACTATGCAGCTCCAGCGCCCGTTCGCCTCCGTGACCACTGCGGTCGACGGTGACGTGCTGATGGTGCTCTCCCGAGCGGCCGGACCGATGACGATCGCGGACATCAGTCGGCTCGTGCCCGATCGCTCGTACGCCGGCGTGCGGAACAGTGCCGACCGGCTGACGGAACAGGGCATCGTCAACGGGTTCCGGACCGGACGGACGAAGGCGTTCGCGCTGAACCCCGACCACCTCGCCGCTGGTGCGGTCCGAGCGCTGGCGGACATGCGGCGCGAGCTCCTCGAGCGGCTCACCGTCGGGTGCGACGGCCTCCCACTCCGGTACGCGGCCGTGTTCGGCTCCGGTGCCCGGGGTGAGATGCGGCCGGACAGTGACCTCGACCTCTGCTTCGTCGTCATCGCCGGGCGTCGTCCCGAGGCGGAGGACGCCGTCCACGCGCTGTGCGAACGCGCGCAGGGGTGGACCGGGAACGTCGTGCGTCCCGTGGTCTTCGACGAGAGCGAGATCGACGCTGCGGATCCGCTCCTCGCGTCCGTCGCCAGGGACGGTGTTCCCATCGCAGGTGATGGTCGTTGGCTGTCCCGGAAGCTCCGTACGCTGGCCGGGTGACACCGCGTACCGGCACCACCGCGCAGGGCGACGAGTCGTTCCGCCGGGGCCGACTCGCGAAGGCCACCGAGTTCCTCGACGCTGCCGACACGCTGCGCGAGCTCGGGGGAGAGTCGGGGGTGCTCACCTCGACGTCGCCGTTCGCGAACGCCTTCGTCGTGCAGTGCGTGCTGAGCGGGATCGCCGCGGCGGACGCGATCTGCGTCGCGAGGACCGGCAGGTACTCGCGGACCGGTGCCCACGACGAGGCCGTTCCGGTGCTCCGAGCGCCGGCCGGGCAGGCGGTCGCGAAGCACCTCGAGGTACTCCTCGCCGTGAAGAACAAGGCCGAGTACAACGCGAAGTCCGTGAGTGACACGGACATCGTGCGCGCGGGGGCGGCGGCCGAGGCACTGGAGTCGGCGGCGCGCTCGGACTGAGCGGCCGCCTACACTGCCGACATGACCGAGGTCCCCGACGCCCGCTCCGACTGGGGCCGGTTCGCCCCCGACTCCGTCGAGCGGCGGATGCTCGACGACACCGGGACCGCACTCGGGCTCGTCCTCCGTCCCCGCACCGTCGTGCTCGACCGTGCCCGGGTCGAGGTCGAGGGCATCGACGCCGACGACCGCGTGGTCGTGCAACTCGTGGCGAACCAGGGTGCCTACAAGCCGGCCTGGCGCAACAAGGTGATGGCCGACCTGTTCAAGCTGCTGTGGCTGCGGCAGTCCGTCCCCGGGGCCGAGCGGGCCGTCCTCGTGGTCGCCGAACCGGCTGCGCGGGCGCTCGCCGGGTGGGTCTCGGTGGCCGCCGAGGACCTCGGGATCGAGGTGCTCGTCTGGGACGGGCGGACGGCGGCGCCCTCGCAGCGCTGACCCCGTGCAGTCGTTCACACGTTCGCAACACATGTGGCCAGACTCCGTAACACGAGCGTCCTAACCTCATCACCAGCAGCGGATTTCCGCGTCGCAGACGAACCCGAGCTCGCGACGCACGCTCTCCGCCATACGAGACCGAGCCTGCGTGCTCGCCGACGGTATGGAGGAACGGATGACCACAGCAGCGGTCCGGGTGGACGCGGTGCGCAAGGTGTACGGCAGCGGTCCGAACGCCATGGTGGCCCTCGACGACGTCGAGCTGACGATCGAGCCCGGGAAGTTCGTGTCGCTCATCGGCCCGAGCGGCTGCGGGAAGTCGACGCTGCTGCGGCTCGTCGCCGGCCTCGAGCCCGCCGACCGCGGCGACGTGCAGGTCCACGGCGTCACCCCGGCGCAGGCGTGCGCGGCGAAGCTCATCGGCCTCGTGCCCCAGACGCCGGCGCTGCTGCCCTGGCTCACCGTGCTGCAGAACGTCTCCCTCGCCGGCCGGGTCAACCCCGGTGCCGGGCGTCGGCGCGCCGCCATCGAGGACCTCGCGGAGCGCGGTGCGGACAGCGGCCCGGACATGCGACAGCTGCTCCGGATGGCCGGGCTCGGCGAGGCGGAGGACAAGCTGCCCGCCCAGCTCTCCGGTGGCATGCAGCAGCGTGCGGCGATCGTCCGGGCGTTCGGCCTGCGCCCCGACGTGCTGCTCATGGACGAGCCGTTCTCGGCCCTCGACGAGTTCACCCGCGAGGCCCTGCAGGACCAGCTGCTCGACCTCTGGGACGAGCTGCGGACGACGGTGCTCTTCGTCACGCACTCGGTGTCCGAGGCGGTCCGGATGTCGGACACCGTGGTCGTGATGGCACCGCGTCCCGGGCGCATCGTCGACGTCATCGACATCGACCTGCCGCGACCGCGGAACCAGCGTCTGTTCGAGGAACGGCGCTTCCACGAGTACGAGGACCTCGTCCGCACGCGGTTGCACAGCGCGTGGCGTGCGACGGACGCGGCCTGAGGGAGACGACACGATGACCACCACCAGCACGACCTCCACCGCCTCCGCCACGACCACCACCGCTGAGTCCGAGGCCGCAACGACCCGTCGGCCGCTCCCCGGTTGGATCCGCCCGACGGTCTGGGCGCCCCTCGTCGTGATGCTCGCCGTCCTCGCCGTGCTCTGGCAGATCGGCGCGACGACGATGCCGTACCTGCTGCCGCCGCTGCCCGCGGTGGGGGAGACCCTCGCCACGCAGCTGCCCTACTACCTGCAGAACGCCGGGATCACCCTCGTCGAGTCGCTCGTCGGCCTCGGCATCGGGTTCGTGGCCGCGTTCGTCCTCGCCGTGCTGACGAGCGAGCTGCCGATCGTCCGCCGCGCGGTGATGCCGATCGCGATCGTCCTCAACGTGACGCCGCTCGTCGCGATCGCCCCGGCCCTGGTGGTGGCGTTCGGGTTCGGCCCGCTGCCGAAGCTCGTGATCACTGCGCTCATCTGCTTCTTCCCGATCCTCATCAACACCGCGGCCGGGCTCCGGTCCGTCCCGCAGCCCGTGCTGCAGGTGTACCGGACGATCGACGCGTCCCGCCTGGAGATGCTCGTGCACCTGCGCATCCCGAACGCGCTGCCGTTCGTCTTCGCGGCGCTCCGCATCGTGTTCCCGCTGTCGATCATCGGTGCGGTCGTGGCGGAACTCTCCGCCTCCGGGTCGACGGGCGGGCTCGGCACGGTGATCAGCACGGCGTCGTCGATGAACCAGCTCGCCGTGGTGTACGCCGCGATCGCGATCCTCGCGGTGATGGGCGTGGTCCTGCTCGGACTCATCTCGCTCGTCGAGCGGCGGGTCCTCCGCTGGCACCGCACCGCGAACGACTGACGGCGACCGCCGCCCGACGCCCCGCCACCCGCCGCCCCGCCGCCCCGCGGTCCCGCGGCACCACACGCCGGCGCGAGCCTGCCCACGCGACGCCAGCCGCGCCTCCAGGCCCACACCCGGCGCCCGACCCACTCGACCCGCACCCCCTCCCTGCCCCCGCCCTGCACCACCCATCCCTTCCCACAGGAGTGACCATGCAGCACCGCACCCACCCGCACCGCACCCACCCGCACCGCACCCGCCCGCACCGCACCACGGCCGCGCTCGCGGCCCTCGCCGCCACCGCCGCCGTGGCCCTCGCCCTCACCGGTTGCAGCACCGGCTCGAGCGCGGGCACCGGCTCGTCCGAGGGCAGCGCCATCTCGGCCGAACGGTGCAAGGAGAACAAGGCCGCCGGCCCCATCACCTACCTGTCCGGCTACCAGTACCAGTCCTCGGCGTCGATCCTCGAGTACATCGCGGCCGACGAACTGGGCTACTTCACGGACCTCTGCCTCGACGTCACCCTCAAGCCCGGGTCGGGCGACACCGCGCAGAACACCAAGCTCCTCGCGAGCGGCCAGGCGACCGTGTCGGCCGTCGCGGAGCAGGACCTCATCCAGGCCCGGGCGAACGGCATCGACATCACCGGCATCTCGTCGTACTCGAACGCCGGGCTCGACATCCTGATGACGAACAAGGACATCACGAAGCTCCCGCAGCTCGACGGGAAGGTCGTCGGCCACAAGGGCTACGTCCCCGCCTCCGTCCGGGCGATGATGGAGAAGGCCGGGGTGGACTGGGACTCGCTCACCCTCGTGAAGGAGGGCTACGACCCCTCGGTCCTGCCGCGCAAGCAGAACGGTCTCGAGGCGCTCACCGGCTTCGTGTCGAACGAGCCGAACCTGCTCAAGGCCGCCGGCGACGACGTCACCGTGTGGCAGCCCGTCGACTACGGGATCCCCTCGTCGATCGGCGCGATGGCCGTGAACCCCGCGTTCGCGAAGGCCCACCCGACCGCCGTCGAGGACGTCCTGCGCGCCGCCCTGCACGCCTACGACTTCTGCTCGTCGAGCGCCGCGAAGACGAAGCAGTGCGTCGGGTACGCCGCGAAGCTCTCCGGCGCGACCTACGACGAGGCGCAGAACGCGAAGATCTGGACGACCGAGACGAAGGTCATCGCGGACAACCCGACGCCGGGCCAGCCGCTCGGCGGCATCGACCCCGAGAACGTGTCGAAGCTCGTCGACATGCTGCACCAGTTCGACATCGTGAAGAGCTCGGTGACCGCGGACGACGCGAAGAGCTGGTTCACGAACGAGTACATCGACGCGATCACGAAGGACGGCGAGACCGTCTGGCCCGCGCCGTGACCACGGTGGGTCGCGCGGACGCGCGACCCACCCGGCACGACGTGACACGCACCGAGCAACGACCAGAGAGGCGGCGCACCATGCCCGCGAAGGAGTACGGGATCTTCCTCCCGATCGGCAACGGCGGATGGATGCTCTCCGACACCGCCCCCCACCCCGAGGCGACCTACGCCTGGAACAAGCGCGCAGCCCTGCACGCCGAAGCGATCGGCCTCGACTTCGTGATGTCGATGGCGAAGTGGCGCGGCTTCGGCGGGAGCACCGACCACTGGGGGCGCTCCCTCGAGTCGATGACGATGATGGCCGGGATCGCCGAGGCGACCGAGCGCGTGAAGATCTGGGCGACCATGCACGCGAACGTCCACAACCCGGCGGTCGCGGCGAAGATGTACACGACGCTGCAGGACCTCTCCGGGGGTCGGGCGGGCATGAACATCGTCAACGGGGCCTACGCGGCCGAGTTCGAGCAGTTCGGGATCTGGGACGCCGGCCTCAGCCACGCCGACCGCTACCGGATGACCGAGCTCTGGACCGAAGCGGTCACCCGCCTCTGGACCGAGGACAGCGTCACGATGCACACGCCGTACTTCGACCTCGACGCCTGCGAGTCCCGCCCGCACCCGGCCAGCAGGCCGACGATCATCAGCGCCGGCAAGTCCGAGGCCGCTCGCGCGTTCCAGGCGAAGTACGCCGACGGTGCGTTCCTCGCGGCGGACAGCCTCGACGAGATGCGCGACCTGTCCCGCGACGTCCACGACCGCGCGGCCGACGAGGGTCGGGTGTGCCGGACCTACTCGATGCTCACCGTCGTGCAGGACGAGACCGACGAGGCCGCGCAGCGGAAGGTGCGCGAGTGGGGTGCCGGCGTCGACCGCGAGGCACTGGCCTCGATGCGGGCGTCGTGGGGCGTCCCCGCTGAGCAGGCCCGTGCGTGGGCGGACGGTGCTGCGGGTGAGGACGCGTTCCAGACCGCGTACGTCGCCGGTTCCGCCGAGACCGTCACGGAGCACATCGAGTACATCGTCGACCGGGGCGAGCTCGACGGCCTCATGCTGATCTTCCCCGAGTACGACCAGGACATGGTGCGCTTCGGCGAGACCGTCCTGCCGGCACTCCGCCAGCACGACGCGGCGGTCGTCCGGTGACCGGCGGCAGCGGCGGGCTCGACCCGCGACTCGCCCGGTTGCTGGACGGCCCCTCGTCGTCCGGTGCTGGTGGCCGGACGCCGGCGCTCGTCGTCGTCGACGTGCAGCGCGACTTCGGTGAACCCGCGCGCATCGCCGGCTACGGGCTCGACGACCGTGCGTTCGCCGCGGTGGACGCCGCGATCGTCCGGATCGGCGCCCTCGTGGACGAGGCGCGAGCCACCGGCGTCCCCGTCGTCTGGGTCGAGCTCGGCAGCGACCCGTCCGCCCCGTGGCACAGCAGCACGTGGCTGCGCGGCGGTGCGCTCGACGGACCGATGCCGGAGGACGAGCCCTGCCGCATCGGCACCGCCGGCGCCGAGTGGTACCGCACGGCGCCGGCGCCCGGTGAGACCCGCGTCGTCAAGCGCGGCTACAGCGGGTTCCTCGGCACGGACCTGGAGGCGCGGCTCACCACCGCAGGGATCGGCTGGCTGACCGTCGTGGGACTCACGTCCGAGTGCTGCGTCTTCGCGACGGCGCAGGACGCGATGCAGCTCGGCTGGCCCGTCGTGGTCCCGTCGGACGCCACCGCCGCGTACGACATCGACGTGCACGACGCCGCGCTCACGATGATCGAGCTCAACGTCGGGGTCGTCACGGACGCTGCCGAGACCACCGCGCTGTGGCAGGCGTGGGCGGCATCGCCGGTGGGTGCCCCGTGAGCGGCATGCACATCGCCTACGACCTGTCCTTCACCCACACCGAAGGGCGCTGGGCCGCCCCCGGCAGCTGGGTCGGCCAGGACTTCCCCGACGTCCGCATGTACATGGAGGTGGCCCGGACGGCCGAGCGCGCCGGCGTCGACATGCTGTTCTTCGGCGACGGCTCCGGCGTCCCGAGCACGTGGCGCGGCAGCATCGACCCGGCGGTCGAGTGGGGGATCCAGTGGCCCCGGCAGGACATGTCGCCGGTCATCGCGGCGATGTCGACGGTGACCGAGCACATCGGGTTCGGACTCACCTACTCGTCGACCTTCACGCACCCGTTCTCCACCGCACGGCTGCTCAACTCGCTCGACCACGTCACGGGCGGCCGGATGGCGTTCAACGTCGTCGCGTCCTCGCGGGGTGCGGACGCCGCGAACTACGGCTCCGACCACCTGATCGACCACGACCTCCGGTACGAGCGGATGGAGGAGTTCATCGGCGTCTGCCGTGCGCTCTGGGACTCCGTGGCGCCGGACGCGATCGTCCGCGACCGGGCGACCGGGCGCTTCGCCGACCCGTCGCGCGTGCACCCCATCGACCACGACGGCCGGTTCTTCAAGGTGCGGGGGCCGCTCGCCAGCGTCCCGAGTCCGCAGCGCCACCCGGTCGTCGTGCAGGCCGGCAACTCGCCGCGGGGCATCGCCGCGAGCGCGTCGTTCGCCGATCTCGTGTTCGGGTTCGGGGCGAGCGTCGCCGGGCAGCTCCGGCACCGGAACGCCCTCGACGCGGCACTGACGGACGCCGGACGGGACCCCGCCGCGGTCGGGATCCTCTGGGCGACCCAGGTGATCGTCGGCGCGACGCTCGCCGAAGCCCAGGCCCGACGGGACACGCTCCTGTCGTTCTGGAACCGCGAGGCCGTCGGGACCTTCATCTCGCACAACGCCGGGTACGACTTCTCGACGCTGCCGGCCTCCTTCCGGCTCGGGGACCTGCGCGACGAGATCGTCGCCGCCCAGGCGAGCCCGGCCGGACTCGTCGGCAGCCTGGTCGCCGAGTTCGGGGAGGACCACACGATGGACCGAGACGACTTCTTCGAGCACGGGTGGCGCGCCGCGACCGGCCTCGACCACATGCTCGTCGGCGACGCCGCGGGGGTGGCCGACGCCCTCCAGGAGAACTTCGCCGCGACCGGTGGGCGGGGCGGCTACATGCTGTCCAGCCCGCTCGGGATGCCGTCCGGGTTCGCCGACCTCAGCGAACTGCTCGTGCCGGAGCTCCGCTGCCGCGGGGCCCTCGCGCCGCGGTACCCGGGGGCCACGCTCCGCGAGAACCTGGCGGTGTGAGGTGACCCCGGCCCGTCGGTGGCTCGCGCTCGGCGGGCTCTGCCTCGGCTTCTTCATGCTGCTGCTCGACAGCACGATCGTGTCCGTCGCCCTGCCCGACCTCGGGCGTGACCTCGGTGCCGACGCGTCGACGTCGGTGTGGGTGAACAGCGCCTACCTCTTCGCGTTCGCCGTCCCGCTGCTCGTGGCGGGCCGGCTCGGCGACCGGTTCGGACACCGGCGCGTGTACCTCGTCGGGCTCGCGGTCTTCACGATCGCCTCGGTCGGGTGCGCGGCCGCGCCCGGGATCGGCGCCCTCGTCGGCTGGCGTGCGGTCCAGGGCCTCGGCGCGGCGCTGCTCACCCCGCAGTGCCTGACCGTGATCCGGTCGCTGTTCGAACCGCCGAGGCTCGCCGTCGCGCTCGCCGTCTGGAGCGCCGGCGGCGGGGCGGCGACGGTCGCCGGGCCGATCGTCGGCGGGCTGCTCGTCGAGGCGTGGGGGTGGCCGTCGGTGTTCCTCGTGAACGTGCCCGTCGGGATCGTCACGGCGATCGCGGTCCTCCGCTTCGTGCCCGTCTCCCGGCGCATCGCGGTCCCGTTGCCCCTGTTCGCCGTCGTCGGCGTGACCGTCGGGGTCCTCGGCGTGGTCGTCGGCGTGCAGGGCACGGACACCGGGCTGCTCGCCGACCCGGTCGCCCGTGGCGGTGCGGTCCTGCTCGGCGCCGCGGTGGTGGCAGCGGTCCTCGTCCGGCAGCGGCGTGCCGGCGACCGCGCCCTCGTGCCGCTCGCCCTCTTCCGCGACCGCGGTTTCGTGACCGGGTCGTGGGGCGCCACGGCCGCGTCGTTCTGCGTCGGGTCCGCCCCGATCCCGCTCATGCTCGACCTGCAGCAGACCCGCGGGCTGAGTGCGGGATCGGCGGCCCTCGTGCTCGTGCCGATGGGGGTCGCGTGCCTCGCCTCGGCGCCGTTCGTGGGCCGCATGACGAACACCGCCGGGCCCCGGGCGACCGCGACGGTCGGTGCCGTCCTGCTCGTCGTGTCGGTGGCACTGACCGCGGTGCTCGTCGGTGCCGCGGCGCCCCTCTGGACGATCGCCGCGGCCTTCACCGGGTTCGGGATCGCGAACGCGTTCGTCTGGTCGCCGTTCTCCCTCGCCGCGGTCCTCGGTGCGGGTCCCGCGACGGTGGGGGCGGCATCGAGCGTCTTCAACACCGTGAAGCAGCTCGGCGCCGTGCTCGGCAGCACCGCGACGGCCGTGCTGCTCGCCACCGCGGGTGACGCGGTCGCGCTCGGTGCGCTCGCGCTCGTGGCCTGCGGTGCCGTGGTCGCCGCGCGTGCGCTGTCCGGCCGTCCGGGGGCCCCGGTCGTCCTGACCGGCGTGATCGTCCACGGTGCCGGGGTCGGGCACGACCTGGGGTTCCCCACCGCGAACCTGCGGCCCGAGGACGAGTCTGCTGCTCCCGTCCCCGTCGACGGGGTCTACGTCGGGTGGCTCGCGGCTCCCGTCGGCGCTCCGCCACGGCAGGCCCTCGTGTCGATCGGCAGCAACAGCACCTTCCCCGACCGACCGCGCACGGTCGAGATCCACGTGCTCGACTTCGACGGCGACCTGTACGGCTCGGTCGTCGAGCTCACCGTCGGTCGGCGCATCCGACGCCAGCGCACGTTCCGCGGGCCGGACGCGCTCGTCGCCGCGATGCGGTCCGACGAGCGTCGGGCCCGTGCGGTGCTCGCCCGCTCCTGACCGTTCGCTCCTGACCGTTCGCCCCTGACCGTTCGCCCCTGACCGTTCGCCCCTGACCGTTCGTTCCCCGAGGAGGACCCCGTGCACGACCACTTCATCGAGGACCCGCTCGACATCCGTGAGGCCATCGCCGAGGTGCCCTCCGTCGTGGCCGCGATCGCCGCGTGCGTCGACGGTTCCCCCGTGGTCATGGTGGCGACGTCCTTCACCGTCGGTGTCTCCTACGACCCGCCGCTGGCGACGATCGCCGTGCAGCACTCGTCCACGACGTGGCCCGACCTCGCAGCAGCGCCGACGCTCGGCATCTCGGTGCTCGGCGACGGACACGGGCCGCACACGGCGCAGTTGGCGTCCCGGGACCGTGCGCGGCGCCTGCACGGCATCGAGTACGTCGCCGCCGGGTCCGGTGCGGTCTTCCTCGACGGTGCCCACTCGTGGTTCGAGTGCTCGGTCGAGGGTGTCCACCGTGCGGGCGACCACGACATCGTGGTGCTCCGCGTCCTCCGGGTCGCGCGAGATGCCGCCCGGTCGGCGCTGGTCTGGCACCGGCCGGCGCGCTCGAGGGTCGCCGTCGACGCGCAGCCGTGATCACGAGGGCGCTGGCGCCGTCGTCCCTCCCAGCACGGGGCGAGCAGGAGCGAGGGAAGCTCGGTAGCGTTCACGATGCGTGCACAGGGCCGCCTCCTCACTGTGCTCGTCGGCTCGGCACGAAGCGATGAGGAGGCACCACGAACATCCCTGGGAACACATGCCGCTGTCCATCCTCATCGTCGGTCTGCTCGCCGCTTCGGGTGGGCTGCTGTGCGCGCTCATCCCGCGACCGATCTCGCGCACGATGAAGGAATCCCTTCTGCTCGGGCAGAACGCCGTGGTGATCTGATGCCGTCCGGGGGCCGGACACCTCGCCCGGAGAGGGGCTTCCGATGTTCAGGATGAAGGGAAACCTCCTGCTGCCGAAGGTCATCGCCATGGTCGCGATCGCACTCGGTGTGGTCACGCTCCTCTCGCCCGGTCGCGCCGACGCCGGCGTTGCCATCTGGGGCGCGCTCGCGGGCTTGTTCGGCGTGTACGTGTTGTGCGGGGTCGTGGTCTCGTGGCGAGCCAGGAACAAGTGACGGAGTTCGCGTCAATGAGAACGGAGCCGCATTGAACGCACTCCCACTCGTCCTCGGGCTCGTGCTGGTGGTCGGCGGATTGGCGTGCATCCCGTGGGTGGTGCAGCGGAATCGCAACCACGCGCCCTCCGACCGTGGACGGCTGATCGCAGTCGTGATCGCACTCGTCATGCTCGTCGCCGGCGCGCTGCTCCTCCGGTGAACGTCGTTGACTGACTCGCTGGCGCTCTGGGTCCTCGGCGGCGCCTTCGTGCTCCTCGGCTGGGCGACCGCGGTGTCGCCGGAGGCGATGCACGACTTCCTGCGGCGGCAGATGCGCATCGTCCAGGGCAAGAAGGCAGCTGATCGTCACGCTCAGTTGCCCACGGCACTCTTCCGGGCCCTGGGCATCGCCATGCTCTGCGTCGGCATCATGCTCGGCGTGGTCGCCGCGACGGGCGGCTGAGCGCCGCAGGACCCCGTCAGCCCCGCACGACCGCCGCCACCGTCGCCACGACGACCTCCCGCCGCCGCGCCGCCCCCACCTCGTCCGTCAGTCGGGCGTACTCCGGCGTCGCACCGCTCCACAGCGCAGCGGTGTGGATGACGATCCCGAGGAGCTCCGCCGCCGAGAACGTCGTCGGCAGCCGACCGTCCCGCTGTGCGTCCTCGATCGCCCGGAGCTTGGCGGCGTTGCTCCGCACGACGGCGTCGATCGGGTGCGAGGTGTCGCCCCGCTCGAGCCGGTACCAGGTCGCCAGGCGCTGCACCCACGGCCGGTGCGCGTACGAGTCGTGCAGGCGTCCGGCGTACTCGGGCAGGTCGTCGGCGTCGATCGTGACCTCGTCGAGCGTCTCGGCGACCATCGCGTCGAAGACCGCGTCGAACAGGCCGTCCTTGCTGCCGAAGTAGTGGTAGATCTGCGCCTTGTTGCTCGCGGCGGCGGCGGCGATCCGGTCCACGCGCGCGCCGGCGATCCCGACCGCGGCGAACTCGTCGCGGGCGGCGACGAGGAGTCGGGCGCGGGTGGCGTCGGCGTCGCGGGGCATCGGCATCCGTCCAGGTTATCAACCGGACGGTTGACAAGCGAGCAACGGGGGTGTTCCATGAGTGCTGTCAACCAACCAGTCAGTTAGGAACATCATGTCCGTCTTCCTCGTCACCGGTGCCTCGCGGGGCCTCGGCCGCTCGATCGTCACCGCAGCCCTCGCCGCCGGTCACCAGGTGGTCGCCGGGGTCCGGGACCTCCACGCCCTCGACGACCTCACCAGCGCGGAGCTCGTCCCGGTCGTGCTCGACGTCACCGACCCCGACGCCGCCCGTGCAGCGGTCCGCACCGCGGTCGAGCGCTTCGGCCGGCTCGACGTGCTCGTGAACAACGCCGGGTACGCGAACCTCGCCAGCATCGAGGACGTCGACCCCGCCGACTTCCGCGCCCAGGTGGAGACCAACCTGTTCGGCGTGGTGACCCTCAGCCAGGAGGCCGTGCACGTCATGCGCGAGCAGGGCTCCGGGCACATCGTGCAGGTCTCGTCCGTCGGCGGGCGCATGTCGACGCCGGGGCTCGGCGCGTACCAGACCGCGAAGTGGGCCGTCGGTGGGTTCTCCTCGGTGCTCGCGAAGGAGGTCGGCCCCCTCGCCATCCGCGTCACCGTCCTCGAGCCGGGCGGCATGCGCACCGACTGGGCGGGGTCGTCCATGACGGTCGCGCCGGTCCGGCCGGAGTACGAGGCGACCGTCGGGGCGTCCGCACGGATGCACGGGGGCACGAGCATCGGTGCGAGCGACCCGGACCTGGTCGCCGAGCTCGTGCTGCAGGTCGTGGCGATGGACGAGCCGCCGCTCCGCCTGCTCGTCGGCCCGGACGCGTTCGAGCACGGGACGGCCGCCGGCCGCGCGCTCCTGGCCGAGGACGAGCGGCACGAGGCGCTCAGCCGGTCGACGCAGGCGGCCGACGCGACGCCGGAGCAGCTGGACCCGCTGGCACGCGCCTGAGACGCGACCACCTGACGGACGGGAGGCGCGGTGCGAGCCGGCACCGTCCCTCCCGTCAGACGGGCGGTACCGTCTCCACGCGCTGGGCGACAGTCCACGGGCCGGTGCGCGCGTGACGTGTCGGTGAGCGCGAACGTTCACCCGCGTCGACGCGGGCGCGTGGTCGCCCCGCGACACGCGCCGTTGCGCGCCGCGGGGCGAGGGCACCGGCCGTCGGGTGCGGCCGGTGCGAGGAGCGTAGGCAGCCTTCGCGCCCGGTGGGAGGACTCCTGCGGGATGCCGAAACGGCCTGCGGGTCCACGCAGGCAGACGTCCGGTCAGGCGGACGCGAGCGCGCCCATCTCGCCGACCACGGCGCGCAGTCGGACCGCGAGCTCGTCCGGCCCGCCGACGGTCTCGCGGTGGGCCACCTCGGACAGCGCGGACATGACGAGGGCCACCGCGGTGCGGGCGGTCTGCTCGTCGGTCCGCGTGCCGACCGTGGCGAGCAGGGACTGCCGGGACTCGGCCATCCACTGCATGACCATCGGGGCCATCTCCGGGCGGAGCACGAGCAGCTCCTTCATCCGACGCCGGTCCTGCGAGAGGGGCACGGTGGCGGCGACGAGGCCGCACAGGTCGTCGATGAAGCGCCCCTCGGCGGTGGCGAACCAGGTCGCGGCGGTCGGCGGGACCTCGACCGTGTCGAGCCCGAGCGCGGCGTGCGCCTTCGAGGAGAAGTAGTTGAAGAAGGTCCGGGGGGAGACGTCGGCGTCGGTGCAGATCTGCTCCACGGTCACCCCGTCGAGGCCGTGCGCCGAGACGAGCGTCAGTGCGGCGTCGTGCAGCGCCGAGCGGGTCTGCTGCTTCTTCCGTTCACGCAGCGAGCACGGCTCCGTCGCCGTCGTCGTCGCGGGGGTGGTGGTCACGGTGGCTCCTGGTGCTGGTGGGGTGGGACGCCCGTCCACGAAGGGGGACAGCGGACGGGCGCCCCGGTCGGTCACCGGCGCTGCGCGGGCTGCGTCGGGGTGGATCCGGTCATCGGGCCGGTGAAGGAGCCCGCCTCGGCGGCGGCCAGGCCGGCGGCCGTCTCGAGCTCGTCCTCCGCCGAGAGCCGGTCGTCGTCGGCGCGCTGCGCACCCGCGGCGTCCGCACGCTCCTGCAGCGCCGAACGCTGACGGAGCGGCGGCACCCGGAAGAACCAGGTGAGGACGAAGGCGAGCAGGATCACACCGAGACCGACCCAGTAGATCGTCACGGACGAGGCGTTGAAGCCCGCCATGAACGGCCGGGTGAGCCGGCTGTCCGCACCGGTCAGGAACGAGGTGTCGTTCGTGCTCATGGTGCTCGACCCGGAGCCGCTGCCGTCGGAGACCTGCTTCGCCACGGCCGGGGTGAGCTCGCCCACCCAGTAGGACCGCTGCGCCGCGTCCGACCAGTCGACGACGAGCTTGCCGTCCTGTACCGAGGCGTGGGCCTGGTCGGCTGCCGCGGCGAGGGCCTGGGCCTGCACGGCGGCCGGGGCGCTCGCGGTCGACTGCTGCACCTGGGCGGTGACGTCGTCGAGCGAGGCCTGCACGTTCTGCTCGATCGGGGTGACGATCGGCGTCCAGATCTCCTCCATGACGCCCCGGTTCGCGGGCGCGGTGGCCACGGTCGGGTTCGTCGCCGCGTCGAGGGCTGCGCTGAGGTCCTTCTGGTTCGCGGTCGCGTGCAGGATGTTCGACGGCATCACCGAGAACAGGATCGACAGCAGCACGGCCGTGCCGAGCGTGCCACCGATCTGACGGAAGAACGTGGCGGACGACGTGGCGACGCCCATGTCCCGGGCCTCGACCGAGCCCTGCGACGCGAGGGTCAGCGACTGCATGACCGATCCGAGCCCGAGCCCGATGAGGAACATGCCGATCATCAGGAACCAGAGCGGCTTGTCGATGCTCATGAAGGTCAGGACGACGTAGCCGGAGGACACCAGCGCCGTGCCGATCACCGGGAAGATCCGGTAGCGGCCGACCCGGGCGACGATCTGGCCGCTCGTGATCGACGCGATCATGAGCCCGCCGACGAGGGGGAGCGTCGCGAAGCCGGATTCGGTCGGGGTCAGGCCGACGACGATCTGCAGGTAGAGCGGGATGGTCAGCATGGCGCCGAACATCGCGAAGCCGACCAGGAACCCGATGACGGTCGCCATCGAGAACGTGCCGGAGCGGAAGAGCTTCAGCGGGATGATCGCGGCGTCGCCCATCTTCGACTCGATGAGCAGCAGCGCGACGAGGCCGACGACGCCGATGACGTAGCAGGCGATCGCGGCGGCCGAGCCCCAGCCCCAGGTGCGGCCCTGTTCGGCCACGAGCAGGAGCGGGACGAGCGTGACGATGACGGCGGTCGCGCCCCACCAGTCGACCTTCGGCTTCGCGGTGTCGCCACCGTGCACCTTCGGCAGGTGCAGGAAGACGAGCACCATGACGAGCGCCGCGATGCCGATCGGCACGTTGATGAGGAGCACCCAGCGCCAGCCGGTGATCCACAGGATCTCGGAGGAACCGGCGAGCAGGCCGCCGATGAGCGGGCCGATCACGGACGAGATGCCGAACACGGCGAGGAAGTAGCCCTGGTACTTGGCACGTTCGCGCGGAGCGAGGATGTCGCCCATGATCGCGAGCGGCAGCGACATCAGCGCACCGGCACCGATGCCCTGCACGGCGCGGAAGCCGGCGAGCATGAGCATCGAGGTCGACATCGACGAGAGCACGGCGCCGAGGATGAACACCACGATGCCGAAGATGTAGAGCGGCCGGCGCCCGAAGATGTCGGAGAGCTTGCCGTAGATCGGCGTCGCGATGGTCGAGGTGATGAGGTACGCGGTCGTCACCCAGGCCTGCTGGTCGAGCCCGTGCAGGTCGTCACCGATCGTCCGGATCGCCGTGCCGAACACCGTCTGGCCGAGCGAGGACAGGAACATGCCCGCCATCAGCCCGTAGATCACGAGGAGGATCTGGCGGTGGGTCATCAGCGGCTGCTGGCCGGGTGCGGCGGAGTCCGTGGGGACCCCGGCTGCGCGTCGGCCGTGCTGCACCGGGACGGGTGCGGTGGCGGTCATCGAGCTCCTTGCTTCGTGCTGTGTTTCCTGCTGTGAAAGTTTGCAGACCGCGCAACGATACATCCATTGCTTCCGACAAGCAACTAAATGTGGCCGCTACGCTGTCCGGCATGACCGAGGACCGGGACGACGCCGAGCGACTGCTGCGCGCGCAGCTCGACCGGCTGTGGGTCCGGCAGACCCTGCGGTCGTCGCTCATCGAGTCGCGCGGGGGACTGGACCCCACGGCGCGCGTGATCCTGCGGGCGGTCGACCACTTCGGGGCCGTCCGGTCGATGGCGATCGCGGACGCCACGGGGTTGTCGCGCCCGGTGATCAGCCGCCGCGTGGCGTCGCTCGTCGAGTCCGGGTACCTCGGCACCGCCCCGGATCCGGCCGACGGACGCGCCAGCCTCGTCTCGATCGCGCCGGCCGGCCGGACGCTGCTCGACACGCTCGACGTCGCCGGCGCTGAGGTCTTCGACGACCTCACGGGGGCGTTCGCCACGGGGGAGCTGCACACCCTCGCGGGACTCCTCGCCCGGCTCAACGACCGCGCCGACGCGGTCCTCGGGATCGGCGCCACGGACCGGCGCGACGCGTCCTGACCACGCGGCACGCGCCCGTGACGTGACCAGGAGGCGGACGGGAGGCGCGGTGCGGGCCCGCCCCGATCCTCCAGACCGTCACTGCTCGCGCCGTATTCGAGATACCGTTTCCGCATGAGCACGGACACCGCCACCACCACTGAGACCCTCGACGACGGGCCAGTGGTGACCTTCGCCGACCTCGGCCTGAGCGATGCTGTGCTCAAGGCCGTCAAGGACATCGGCTACGAGACCCCCTCCGCCATCCAGGAGGCCACGATCCCGACCCTGCTCGAGGGGCGCGACGTCGTCGGCCTCGCGCAGACCGGAACCGGCAAGACCGCGGCGTTCGCGCTGCCGATCCTGTCCCGCATGGAGGCGGGCAGCAAGGTGCCGCAGGCGCTCGTGCTGTCGCCGACCCGCGAGCTCGCCCTGCAGGTGTGCGAGGCGTTCGAGCAGTTCGCCTCCCACATGAAGCACGTGCACGTCCTGCCCGTCTACGGCGGCCAGGCGTACGGCGTGCAGCTGTCCGCCCTGCGCCGCGGCGTGGATGTGGTCGTCGGCACCCCCGGTCGCATCATGGACCACATCGCCAAGGGCACGCTCGACCTGTCCGAGCTGAAGTACCTCGTGCTCGACGAAGCCGACGAGATGCTCAAGATGGGCTTCGCCGAGGACGTCGAGACGATCCTCGCCGAGACCCCGGACGACAAGCAGGTCGCGCTGTTCTCCGCGACGATGCCGGCCCAGATCCGCCGCATCTCGCAGCAGTACCTCACCGACCCGGCCGAGATCACGGTCAAGACGAAGACGAAGACCGCGGCGAACATCACGCAGCGGTACCTCATGGTGTCGTACCCGCAGAAGGTCGACGCGCTCACCCGCATCCTCGAGGTCGAGGACTTCGAGGGCATGATCATCTTCGTCCGCACGAAGAGCGAGACCGAGACCCTCGCCGAGAAGCTCCGCGCCCGCGGGTACGCCGCAGCGGCCATCAGCGGTGACGTCGCCCAGGCCCAGCGCGAGCGCACGGTGAACCAGCTGAAGTCCGGCAAGCTCGACATCCTCGTCGCCACCGACGTCGCCGCCCGCGGCCTCGACGTCGACCGCATCACGCACGTCGTGAACTACGACATCCCCGTCGACATCGAGTCCTACGTGCACCGCATCGGCCGCACGGGTCGCGCCGGCCGCTCGGGTGACTCGATCAGCTTCGTCACCCCGCGCGAGCGTCGCCTGCTGTCCGCGATCGAGCGGCACACCAAGCAGCCGCTCACGCAGATGCAGCTGCCGACGATCGAGGACGTCAACGAGACGCGCCTCACCCGCTTCGACGACGCGATCACCGCGGCGCTCGAGCAGCAGGACCGCATCACCGCCTTCCGCGACATCATCGCCCACTACGTCGAGCACCACGACGTCCCGGCCGACGACGTCGCCGCCGCGCTGGCCGTCGTCGCGCAGGGCGAGGACCCGCTGCTGCTCGACCCGAAGGCCGACGAGCTGCGGAACCGCGTCGACCGCGACGGCCGGAGCAGCGACCGCCGTGACCGTGACGACGACCGCGGTGCCCGTGGCGACCGGGCCGACCGTGGCCCGCGCCGCTCGCAGCCGATGACCGCCTACCGCATCGAGGTCGGGCGTCGGCACCGCGTCGAGCCGCGCCAGATCGTCGGGGCCCTCGCGAACGAGGGTGGCCTGCGCCGTGACGACTTCGGGGCGATCCAGATCCGCCCGGACTTCTCGATCGTCGAGCTGCCCGCCGACATGGACGCCGGGGTGCTCGACCGGCTGACGGACACCCGGATCAGCGGGAAGCTCATCGAGATCAAGCCGGACCGCCGTGGTGGTGGCGGTGGCGGGGCGCGCCGGTACGACCGCGACGACCGTGGGCCGCGTGCCGGTGGTCGGGACCGTGACGACCGCGGGCCGCGTCGGTACGACCGCGACGACCGTGCGGAGCGCAAGCCGCGTCACTGACGCGCGTTCTCCAGGACGGGAGGCGCGGTGCCAGCTGGCACCGCGCCTCCCGTCGTTCCGTCGGTGCGGGAGCGCACGTCCCCGCGAAAGCGACAGCGCACAGGGCGCCGCCGCCGTCCGTGCCGCGAGCGCGACAGTGTGGCGCGGACGTCCGGCAGCAGCGTGTCGCTTTCGCGAAGCGCGGCGCCCCGGCCGCGGGTTGCGGGATGACGCATGAGGGCCTGCACGGTCCGCACGATCCCGGCGCCGACGGGTCGGCGAGGTCCGACCGGTGCTCTGATGTCCGTAGCCGTGGCGCATGGACCACGGGACGAACAGGGGAACGCACGTGTTCAGAGCCGTACTGACCGCCGCAGCCGCGGTGGCGCTCGTCATCGGGGGAGCCGCGCCGGCGACGGCCGCACCCTCGTCGGTGCCCGGCGCACCGACCTCCGTCCGCGTCACCGGAGCCGCGGACAGCGCGACCGTGACCTGGGGACTCCCGAAGTCCGGCGCGAAGGTCACCAGCTGGCGCGTCACCGTCTCGCCCGCGCAGCAGCAGCCGGACGCCGGCGTCGACCGGCTCCCGGCCAGCGCGCGGTCCGACCGGTTCGGCAACCTGACCGCGAGCACCGCGTACACGTTCTCGGTCCGTGCGGTCGGGACCCGGGGCACGGGCAAGGCCGTCTCGGTGCGGTACACCGCGCCCGGGTCGGTCCAGACCGTGCAGTCCCTGTTCGCACTCGACGGCGCGGGCTCGGTCGTGCGGTTCCCGACCTCCGGCACGTCCGCCCCGACCACGATCGCGCCGAACGCCGCCGGCTTCACGGCGGACGACGTGGGCGACGTGTTCGTGCCCTCGGCGGACCGCACCTCGATCGTGATGTACCCGGCCGGCGGTGCCGCTGCCCGGACCGTGGCGACCGGCCTACACCTCACGGCGGACCTCCGCTCGGACGTCGCCGGCAACCTGTACTGGGTCGACTCGGTCTCCGGTGCGATCACGAAGCTCCCGGTGTCCGGGGCAGCACCGACGGCGATCATCCCCTCGGCCGGCTCCGGCTGGGCGGTCGGGCGCGACGGCACGGTCTCGGCCGTGGCCTTCGGGACCCAGGGCGCCGCGACGAAGGTCGTCTCCGTGTCGCCGACAGGCGTCCGGACCACCCGGTCGATCCCCGAGACCGGCTACCGGATCTTCGCGGCGGTCATCGCGGACGGCGGCGGGAACCTCTACGTCAACTACCTCTCGACCGGCGCCTCCGGCGCGAGCGGCTGGGTCCTGCTGGCGAAGGGCTCGAGCGAGCTCGTGTCGGCCGAGTCCCGGATCGGCTTCACCTACGCGGCGACGAACGGTCGGGCGCTGGTGTCCGCCAAGTCCGCCGGGTGGTGCGCTGCACCGAGCGAGGGCAGCCCCGGCGGCTGCACCGCCGACAAGACCATCACCTCGCTGTCCTCGCGGACGGCCGACGGGACGACCACCGAACAGACCACGAGCGGCGTGACCGCCCAGGGCCGTGGCGTGTGGATCGGTGCGGCGGACGAGGCGGGCGACCTGTTCTTCGACGTCAGCGCCGGCCCGACGACCGGCCTCTGGCGGCTCGACGCCGCAGGCGGCGTGGCGCAGCGGCTGTCCGCCGGACAGTTCTCGCGGTTGCTGGTGATCTGAGGTCGGACCCGACCAGGTGACTGACGGGAGGCGCGGTGCGGGCTCGCACCGCGCCTCCCGTCATGCAGTGCGCAGCCGGTTCAGGCGACGCCCTCGACGGTCCGTCGGCACACCTCGTCCCACGGGGTCGGCTCGATGCCGAAGTGGGCTCGGGCCGCCGAGTCGTCGACCACGTACGGGGCCGTCCACTGGTAGCTCATCTCGGCGATCTCGCGCATCATCGGTGAGACCAGCCCCATCGCTCGGAGCATGCCGGCGGGGAGACGCCGGACGGTCACAGGGGGCTTCGCCGCCGCGGCCAGCACCTCGGTGAGGGCCTGCACCTGCGACCGCGGGGCGTTGCTCGGCACCATCCAGGTGCGTCCGTGGGCGGTCTCGTCCGCCGCGGCCGCGACGAGCATCCGGGCGACGTCGAGCACGTCCGTGAAGGTGTGCGGCAGGTCGGTCCGGCCGATCATCGACACCGTCTTCCCCTGCAGCGCTGCCGGCAGGACGCGGGTGATGTGGCCGTTCTCGCCGATGCCGGCGCCGACGTAGTCCGAGGCGCGGACCTCGACGGCACGCAGCCGTCCCGCCTCGTGCGCCGTGCGTGCATCGGCCCAGAGCCGTGCCCGCAGGATGCCCTTGTGGTCCGTCGCGGCGTCCGGCAGGCTCTCGCGCATCGGTCCGTCGACGGGGCCGTAGGGGTAGAGGTTCCCGGTGATGGCGTACACCGCGCCGGTCCGCTCGGCGGCGGTGAGCAGCGCGGTCGCGAGCGGCGGCCAGGTCTGCTCCCACTGCGTGTAGTTGCCGGGGTTGGCGCAGTTGTAGAGGGCGACGGCCCCCTCGGTCGTCCGGGTGAGCGCGTCGGAGTCCGAGGCGTCCAGGGCGAGGTGCTCGACGCCGGAGACACCCGTGTCCCGGCCGGATCGGGTGGCGACGGTGACCCGCTCGCCCCGTTCCGCGAGGAGTGCGGCGACGTGACGGCCCACCGGACCGGCACCGATGACGACGTGGTGCTGCGACATGGCTTCCTGCTTTCGTCTGTTTGCGAGAGCACCGCTCTCGGTTCTCAGCATGCAGGAGCGATCGCCGAATTGCAAGAGCAGTGCTCTCGATTGTGTGCAGTGCTCTCTCGTGTCATGGTGGAGGCATGACGGACAAGGCGCCCACTGCACGAGCCCTCGCACGCGAGACCGTGCGGGCCGGCATCCTCGCCGCTGCCCGGGTCCGGCTCACCGACGAGGGGCCGTCGCAACTGAGCCTCCGCGCCGTCGCCCGTGACGTCGGGATGGTGTCGTCGGCCGTCTACCGGTACTTCCCGAGCCGCGACGACCTGCTCACGGCGCTCCTCATCGCCGACTACGACGAGCTCGGCAGCGCGGTCGAGGCAGCCGAGGCGGCAGCGGGACCGGCACCCGGGGCTCGGTGGGTCGCGGTGTGCCGGGCGATCCGGACGTGGTCGATCGCGCACCCGGGGGACTTCGCGCTCCTGTTCGGCTCGCCGGTGCCCGGGTACGTCGCGCCGCGGTCGACGGTGGACCCGGCGTCGCGGACGACGCTCACGATCGTGCGGGTGGTCGCGGACGCGGTGGCGCACCCGGGGTACCGTGCCCCGCTCCCGGCCGGGTCGGGTCCGGGGCTCGTCGCTGCGGCGGTCGCGGACGGGGTGGCGTCCCTGCGGGCGTTCGGCACCGAGCTGCCGGAGGAGGTCCTCGTCCGCACGCTGATGGCCTGGACGACGGTGTTCGGCACGGTCTCGTTCGAGTTGTTCGGGCACTTCGTCGGTTCGGTGTCGGACGGTGCGGCGTACTTCGACGAGGTCGTCGCACGGCTGGCCGAGGGACTCGGGTTCGTCGCCGAGTTCGACTGACGGGGTCGCGCTGCGGGTCGCGCCGTCCGTCGGTCGCGGGTCGCGTCGTCCGTCGGTCGCGGGTCGCGTCGTCCGTCGGCCGCGTCCTGTTGTCCCCAGAGCGGGGTGCCGGTCTGACAGGGGGCCCGTTCCTGCGGTAGACAGGTCGTGGGCCCCGGTCGTACCCGACGACCGAGTCCACGCTCGGGACGGCACACCTGGAGTCTCCCCGGACGGACCACCACCCTCGGGCGCGCGCCGCGGCCGGGGGCCGACGGATCAGGGAGGCTCGCTTGCGACGCAGCACGTTCGGCGACGCCGTCGTCGGGGGCACCCGGTGACCGCGCTCGACGTCAGCCGGCAGGACCGCCGCCGTCTCACGACCGGGACACCCCGGAAGCGCCTCGTCGCCGTCCGGACCGTCGCCCTGCTCGCCTCGATCGCCGGCGTGAACTACATCGTCTGGCGCTGGGCCGCCTCGGTGAACTGGCACTCGTGGTGGATCGCCGTCCCGCTGATCCTCGCCGAGACGTACAGCGTGATCGACTCGCTGCTCTTCGCGTTCGGGGCCTGGCGGCTCCGTGAACGCGGGGAACCGCCGACCCCGCCGCAGGACCCCGTGACCGTCGACGTCTTCATCACGACGTACAACGAGCCCGTCGACCTCGTCGTCCGCACCGCGACGGCGGCGAAGGCGATCGCCCACCCGCACACCACGTGGATCCTCGACGACGGCAACCGTCCGGAGATGCGCGCCGCCGCCGAGTCGCTCGGGATCGGCGTGATCACCCGGGGCGCCGACTGGATCGACCGACCGCGGCACGCCAAGGCGGGGAACCTCAACAACGCCCTGCTCGCGACCCAGGGGGAGTTCCTCCTCATCCTCGACGCCGACCAGGTCCCGGAACCGTCGATCCTCGACCGCACGCTCGGGTACTTCAAGGACTCGCGGATGGCGCTGGTCCAGACGCCGCAGTGGTTCGAGAACGTCCCCGAAGCCGACCTGCTCGGCAGCCAGGCGCCCCTGTTCTACGGGCCGATCCAGCAGTCGAAGGACGGGTGGAACGCCGCGTTCTTCTGCGGGTCGAACGCGATCCTCCGGCGCGAGGCGCTCATGCAGCTCGGGGTCACCCGGTACGTGCGCGAGGTCGAGGCGTCGGTCGCGCGGACGATCAAGACCTCCCGGAAGCTCCTCGCCCGTGCACGCGAGACGGAGACCGACCCGCGGGTGCTCGGGGCGCTCGACGAGGCCGAGGCCGTGGTCGACCGCGCACGCGACCAGGTCCAGCGGGGCGAGCCGCTCGGCGACGTCACCTACGACTTCCAACGCGGCATCGACACGATCTCCTACCGGTTCGCCGCGTCCGACCTCGAATCGGTCCGCAACGACCTGCAGGAGCTCGCGGCGATGTCGACCGACGCGAACACCTTCGCGGGCCTCGACGACGCGGCACTCGACGTCCTCGGCCGCCGCGACGCCTCACCGGTCGCCGCGATCGAGTCCATCGCCGTGCTCACCCGGGCGCTCGACGTCAACCGCGACGACGAGGCCCAGCCGATCATGCCGCTGGCGACGATCTCGGTCACCGAGGACATGGCGACCGCCATGCGCCTGCACGGCCTCGGCTGGAAGTCGGCCTACCACGACGAGATCCTGGCGAAGGGCCTCGCACCCGAGGACCTGCCGACCATGCTCGTGCAGCGGCTCCGCTGGGCGCAGGGCACCATGCAGGTCTTCTTCCGCGAGAACCCGCTCGTGCAGAAGGGCCTGTCGTGGGGGCAGCGGCTCATGTACTTCTCGACGATGTGGAGCTACCTGTCCGGCTTCGCCGCGATCGTCTACATCGCGGCCCCGGTGCTCTGCCTGTCCTTCGGTGTGGTGCCGGTCCAGGCGTACAGCGTCGACTTCTTCGTCCGGCTCATCCCGTTCCTCGTCCTCAACCAGCTGCTCTTCTGGGTGGTGGCGGCCGGCAGACCGACGTGGCGCGGGCAGCAGTACTCGCTGGCGTTGTTCCCGGTCTGGATCGAGTCCGTCACGAGTGCGTTCGAGAACGTGTTCCGAGGCAAGCCGCTGGGCTTCCGGGTCACCCCGAAGGTCCGTGACGAGTCCGAGCAGAAGCCGCGGTGGGACCTCGTGAAGCCCCAGCTCATCGCGATGGGGGCCCTCGTGGCGGCGCTGATCCTGATCGGCATCCGGTACCTGACCGGCCAGGCGTCCGGCATCGCGCCGCTCGTGAACACCGCATGGGTCGTGTTCGACCTGTTCATCTTCAGCATCGTCATCCGGGCCGTGCTCTACCGAGGACCGGGCACGGCGCAGTCGGAGCACGAGTCGAGCACGGCCGGGGGACCCCTGTGAGCCCGGCGCGGGTCGAGTTCGACGTCCCGGCGGTGCCGGCGTCCCTCGACGAGGTGCAGGACCGCTTCGGCGCGTGGTGGGACACCCTCGGCATCGACGACGTCCGGCTCCGCTTCGGCCTCGAGACCGCCCTCGCCGAGATCGCCGCGAACATCGTCGAGCACACCCGACGCGCCGACCAGGAAGCCGGCCGGCGCTACACCGTGGGACTCGACGCGACCGACCGCGAGCTCGTCGCCGTGCTCACCGACAACGGGCTGCCGGTCGACATCGACCTCGCTGCCGTGACGATGGCCGACGCCGACGAGGAGAGCGGTCGGGGCCTGGCCCTCGCGATCGCCGCGCTCGACCGGCTCGAGCACCGACACGAGGGCGGTCACAACGTCTGGACCCTGGTGTGCGCACGGTGAGCCGGACCGCTGCCCGGATCGTCGCGTTCCTGGTGGTGCTCGCGACGTTCGCCCTGGGTGGCGCGCTGCCGGCGTCGGCGGTGCAGGCTGCCGCGACGAGCAGTGCGTCGATCGCGCCGTCCGACGGGAAGACCTGGTTCGGACCGGACATCGACTGGGGCGACGACGCACCGGCCGGGTACGCGGGACGACTCGGTGCGACACCGTCGATGTACGGCGTGGAGATCCGGTACCCGCTCGACCGCAGCGCCCGCAAGGAGTTCCTCCGGGCCACCCGCGCTGCCGCGACGCAGGGTGCCGTCCTCGTGGTGAGCCTCGAGCCCGACCAGTCGCTCCGGTCCCTCACCGCGGCCGACGCCCGCGCGGCGAACGCCCTGCTCGAAGAAGTCCACCGTCAGTACGACACCCAGGTGCTCGTCCGGTTCGCCCCGCAGATGAACGGCACGTGGGTGCGGTGGGGCCAGCAGCCGACGCAGTTCGTCACGGCCTTCCGGACGCTCGCGACCGCGGTCCACGGCGGCAGCTCGGACGCGCTCATGGTGTGGTCCCCGTCCTACGGTGCGGGCTACCCCTTCGGCGAGTCCGCCGGCCGGCTGCAGGACCTGTCCGCGACCGACGTCTCGAAGCTCGACACGAACGGCGACGGACAGCTCACCGCGGCCGACGACCCCTACGAGCCGTACTGGCCCGGGGACGCCTCGGTCGACTGGGTCGGGCTGTCGATGCTGTACTTCGGCAAGGGCAAGGCGACCGAGGCAGCCGGCCGGGACGTCCCGCTCACCCGGAACGACGTCCCCGAGGCCGGCGAGGTCTCCGCACGCTTCGACGAGACCTGGGGCTACGAGCAGCGACAGCAGGGGAGCTTCTACGAGCGCTTCGCCGTGGCCGACGACCGGCCGATGCTGCTCGACACCGGGGCGCTGTACGACCACTCGCTCCGGGGCGCCGACGAACTCCCGGTGAAGCAGGGCTGGTGGCGACAGGTGATCGCCGCCGTGCAGGACCGCCCGTTGATCCGCGGCGTGACGTTCCTCGAGACGAACCGCCGCGAACCCGAGGCCGGCAACCGCGTGGCCGACTGGCGCGACACCGCCGTGCCCGGCATCGCCGGCTCGTTCCGCACCGACCTCGAGCGCGCGGGCGACTTCGTGTTCGGCCCCGTGACGGACGAGGTCACGCCACGGGACGGTGCCGCGGCGACCGACCAGCAGTACGACACCGGCGGCGACCAGATGGCCTGGATCGTCTGGTGTGCCGTCGGCCTCGCGGTCGTGTTCCTGCTGAGCGGCCTGTTCGGTCGGCTGCTGCCGAGCTGGCGCTACCCCGACGACGGCAAGCCCGGGCGCGACCTGCGGCTCGACCTGTTCCGCGGGTTCATCATCCTCGCCGTGGTGATCACCCACATCGAGATCGGCGGACCGTACTCGTACATCACGCTGCACGCCGTCGGCGCGATCACCGGCGCGGAGATGTTCGTGTTCCTGTCCGGCATGGTCCTCGGCATGACCTACCCGTTCGCCATCAAGAAGTTCGGCGAGTGGGCGGCCGCCATCGGGGCGTGGAAACGCGCGCGGAAGCAGTACCTCGTCACGCTCGGGGTGATCCTCGTCGTCTTCGCGCTGAGCTTCGTGCCGTTCCTGAACACCGACGCGATCACCACCTTCACCGACCGGGGGACCGGCACCGGGGGAGTCGGCGCCGAGGGGCGCGTGTACGACCTCTACCCGAACGCGATGCAGCTCCTGGCCTACCCGCCGCCCTGGTACGCGATCCGGCAGTTCCTGCTGCTCGAGATGGGCCCGTGGCCGTTCAACATCATGGGCCTCTTCGTGGTGCTGAGCCTGTTCATCCCGGCGTTCATGTGGGTGATCCGCCGCGGGTTCTGGTGGGCGCTGCTCATCGTCAGCTGGGCGCTCTACGTCTACCAGGCGCTCAATCCGGACTTCCGGCCGCTGAACTCCCAGTTCGAGGCGGTCTTCCCGCTCCTCACCTGGCAGGTCGTGTTCACCCACGGACTCGTGCTCGGGTACTACCGCCGGCAGATCATCGGCGCACTGACCGGGCGCCTCGGCAAGGTCCTCGTCGGGGTCGGCATCGGCGGGTACGCGCTGTTCCTGGTCTACGTCTGGGCGGGCGACCACTTCGGGTTCACACCCGTGCCGTTCCCGGCCTCGATGTACGACCAGCTGTACAACACCGCCTACCAGCGCGTCGACCTGCAGTGGGGGCGCCTGGTCGACATTGCCTTCTTCGCGATCGTGTCGTACGCGATCCTCACCGTGTTCTGGAAGCCGATCGCGAAGGCCATCGGATGGCTGTGGATCCCGATCGGGCAGGCGAGTCTCTACGTGTTCGTCTGGCAGGTGTTCTTCGCGCTGGCGATCGCGTCGATCCCGGGTGTCGACTGGGGCAACGGCTGGATCGGCTTCGCGACCCACACCCTGCTCATCCTGCTGGCCTGGTACATGGTGCGGAAGCGGTTCCTGTTCTCGGTGATCCCGCGCTGACGCGCTGTGGGACGGACGGGAGGCGCGGTGCGGGCCCGCACCGCGCCTCCCGTCCGTCAGCTGGTCGCGGTGCGCCCGTGTCTGGAAAGCTGGTCGTGTGGGGTTGATGAGACGGTGGCCGTGGTGGTTGGCTGCGCTGGCGCTCGCCGTCGCGTTCGGCGGCCTGTGGTTCCTGGTGACGATCGTCGTGATGCCGGAGCTCAACGCTGTCGAGCGAGCCGTGATCTCCGCCATCACGGGTTCCGCGTACGGCATCGTCATGGCGATCTTCCTCATCCGGCTGCGGCGCGGGTACGGCACCGTCCTGCAGGACGCGGGCTTCCGTCGAGCAGTCCGGCGCGGGGTCGTCCCGCCCGACGTCGACGTCGAGGGATGGCGACGTGCGGTGCAGCAGTACCGGAACCAGTACCACCCGCTGCGATGGGCGGCCCCGCTGGTGTACGTTCCGATGACCGGCCTCTCCGTCTGGCTCGCAGCGTCCGGACAACCGCTCTCCTGGATCTTCGTCGGCCTCTTCCTCGTCATGCTGGTCGCCTCCCGGATCGTTGCCCCTCGAGCGGTCCGCCGGACCGACGCGATGCTGAGCGAACTCGACCGCCGTGAGCGGTCGGTCCAGTGAGACGCGATGGATGACCGCGACCCCCGCTAGCAGCGGGGGTGGTCCTGGTCGTGACCGTCCCACAGGTCGCCGCACTCGACGGGTTCCGCGCCCGACGACGCGAGCCACGGCCCGGCGCCGTGCGAGGGGTCGCGGGACAGCGCGGCGACCAGCGCGGCGCGGTGCTCCGAGCCGACGACCACCGGGTGTCCCGGCATGCCGTGGTGGACCGCGCGGCGGAGCGCCGCCGGGTGGTCACCGTCGCCGATCACCCGCCGGACGGCCGACGCGGGGAGGCCTGGCAGGTCGACGAGGGAGACGCACGCCGTCGCCGGACCGGTGACGGCCGCGAGCCCGACGGCGAGCGACGCGCCCGGACCCGCCGCCCAGTCGTCCGCGACGACGACGGTGACTCCGTCCACGGCGGGCACGAGGGCCCGCGCCCGGTCGGCGGCGGCGCCGAGGACGACGACGACCCGGTCGCAGCCCCCGACCAGGAGCGCGTCGACGCCGAGATGCAGCCACGGAGTGCCGTCCGGCTCGGCGACCAGCGCCTTCGGCCGCCCCATCCGCGTCCCCGCACCGGCGGCGAGCAGCACGCCCACCACGTCGGTCACACGAACGCCGGCACCGACGTCCACGCGGCAGGGGCCTCGGCGACGCCGTCGCGCACGACGGTGCCGGAGATGAGGCCGTAGGGCCGGTCGGCGGCGAAGAACACCTCGCCGGGGTTGTCCAGGCCGAACGGTGCGAGGTCGACCAGGAAGTGGTGCTTGTTCGGCATCGAGAACCGCACCTCGGCGATCTCCGGGAACGTCTCGATCGCCGAGCGGCCCATCGCGAACAGGGTCTGCTGCAGCGCCAGCGAGTGCAGCTCGGCGAAGGTCGCGAGCATGCGGTCGAGGACGCCGGCGTACACGGCGTCGTAGTCGATGCCCGCCGCCACCGCCTCGGGCGTGTAGCGCCAGCGGGCCGTCACCGAGGTCGCGAGGATCCGGTCGTCGGTCTCCGCGAGCGTCGTGTACCCGTCGCGCGGGAACCCGTGGAACTCGCTGCCGGTCGACTTCAGGACCGTCAGGTCGGTGACCCCGGCGAGCACGTGCACGTCGTCGCCGTCGACCTGCACCACGGCCGTGCGGGTCCCACGGCCGGCCCGGACGAACGAGTGGTCGTGCTCCCGGCCGTCGACGACGATCCGCTCCCACGTGTGCTGCTCGGCGGACAGGGTGGACCCGTCGTACCAGTCGAAGGCGGTGCTGAAGTGCCGGCCGAGGCGCAGGAGGAACTCCTCCGGCGTGCCCACCCCGTGCTCCTTCGCGAAGGCGTAGACGGTGTTCTTCTGCGTGTCCGTCGCGACGACCTTCGCGTTGTCGCCCTCGGTGTACGAGTCGGCGAGCGCCGCACCGCGCAACTGGGTCGTGACGGTCAGGTCCTCGATCTCGTGCCGGTCGGTGTCGCGCGTCACCCGGACGAGCCGGACCTCGGCCTTGCCGTACTGGTTCGCACCGAGGTGGACGGTCGTGGTGGTGGGGACTGGCTGGACGTCGGTGATCTCCATGGAGGCGACGATGACACCCGCGTGTTTCGGCGGTGGGTCGAACAGGTCACGAGCTCCGTCAGCGGCCACGGCCCGGTCGTGACGCAGCCGTCGAACGCCCGTAACCACACGGAAACACCCGTTCCATAGCGTTGCCGCCACGACGCACCCGATCGAGGAGGGCCCCGTGGCGCACACATCCGCACCCCGGCGGTCCTCGGCGTGGAACCGCGGGATGATCGCGCACGGACGACGGTCCGACGGCGCCACCGACACCCGTCCCACCATCCCGATCGGACCCTGCAATGGACCTCGTCTCCGTCCGCACCGTGCGGACACCGTCGCACCGCGACGACCTCTCCTTCGGTCCCGGTGAGCATCCCCTCGCCGGCGGCACCTGGCTGTACTCGGAGGAGCAGCCGGGTCTGACCGGGCTCGTCGACCTCACGGCACTGGGGTGGCGCGACACCGAGCGCAGCGCCGGAGGGCTCCGGATCGCCGCGACGTGCACGATCGCGTCGCTGCTGCGCGTGGCGCCCGAGGACGACTGGCGTGCCTGGCCGCTCGTCGACCGGTGCGCCAACGCGTTGCTGGCGTCGTTCAAGGTGTGGAACCAGGCGACGGTCGGCGGCAACGTCGCGGTCGCCCTGCCGGCGGGGGCGATCACCGCGCTGCTCGTGACGCTCGACGCGATCGCGGAGGTCTGGACGCCGGACGGCGGGGAGCGCCGGGTCCCGGTGGCGGACCTGGTCACCGGGCCGCGGACGACCGACCTCGGGCCGGGTGAGGTCATCCGGGCGTTCGACGTGCCACGTGCGGCCCTCGTGGCGCGCACCGGGTTCCGGCGGGTGTCCCTCAGCCCGCACGGCCGGACCGGTGCGCTCGTCACGGCGCGGTGGTCGGCGTCGGGCTTCGTCCTCGTCGTGACCGGGGCGACCCCGCGGCCGCTCGTGCTCCGTCACCCCGGGGTCCCGACCGCCGCGGAGGTCGACGCACGACTGGAGGCACACGACGCCTGGTACGACGACCCGCACGGATCCCCGGACTGGCGGCGCGCGGTGAGCCGGCGGTTCGCGGCGGAGCTCGTCGCCGAGGCGCTCGGGACGACGGGCGGTGCGGCATGAGGTTCGAGGTCGACGGCGCGACGGTGGACGCCGAACCGCAGCCCGGTCAGGTCCTCCGCACCCTGCTCCGCGAGCACGGGGTGACGTCCGTCAAGAAGGGCTGCGACGCGGGCGACTGCGGTGCGTGCTCGGTGCTCGTCGACGGTGTGCCGGTCCACTCCTGCATCACGCCGGCGCACCGGATGGCGGGTCGTGCCGTCACCACGGCGGCCGGGCTCGGCACGCCGGAGGACCCGCACCCCGTGCAGCGCGCGTTCGCCGAGGCCCCGGGCTTCCAGTGCGGCTTCTGCACCGCCGGGTACGTCGTCACGGCGTCCACGCTCGACGAGGACGCCCTGGCCGACCGGCACCGCGCCTTGAAGGGCAACCTCTGCCGGTGCACCGGGTACCGGGCGATCGAGGACGCCCTGGACGGGGTCGCGAACACGGCGTGCGCGCCCGCCGGCCAGGCGATCGGCACGTCGGTCGCCGCCCCGGCCGCGATGGCGATCGTGACCGGACGCGAGGAGTACACGCTCGACGTGCGGCGCACCGAGGGTCTGCTGCACCTCGCGGTCCTCGGCAGCCCGCACCCGCACGCCCGCATCGTGTCGATCGACACGGCGGCGGCCGAAGCCCTCCCGGGCGTGCACGCCGTCCTCACGCACCACGACGACCCCGGCGTGCTGTTCTCCACCGGTCGGCACGAGTCCCGCCTGGACGACCCGGACGACACCCGGGTGCTCGACCGGGTGCTCCGGTTCCGTGGGCAGCGCGTGGCCGCAGTGGTCGCGGACAGCGTCCGGATCGCCGAGCAGGCCTGCGCCCTCGTGCGGGTGCGCTACGAGGTGCTGCCGAGCGTGCACGACCCGGACGCGGCCCGTGCCGCCGGTGCTCCGCTCCTGCACGCCGACAAGACGACCGAGGAGCACCGGATCGCCGAGCCGGGCCGCAACGTGGTCGCCGCCCTGCACGGTGAGACGGGCGACGTCGACGGAGCCCTGGCGACGGCCGCGGCGACCGTCGAGGGCACCTGGACGACGGGCCGCGTCTCGCACGCCGCGCTCGAGACCCACGCGACCCGCGGGTCCGTCGACCGGGACGGGCGGCTCGTGCTCCGGACCGCGACGCAGGTCCCGTTCCTGGTGCGGGACGAGATCGCGCACGTGTTCGGCCTCGACCCGAGCCGAGTCCGTGTCATCGCGAAGCGCGTCGGCGGTGGGTTCGGCGGGAAGCAGGAGTTGCTGACCGAGGACCTGGTCACCCTCGCGGTGCTGCGGACCGGTCGCGCGGTGCAGTACGAGTTCAGTCGGCGTGACGAGTTCACGATCGCCCCGACCCGGCACCCGATGCGCGTGCGGGTCCGGCTCGGTGCCGACGCCGAGGGGTACCTGACGGCACTGCACGTCGACCAGACCATGGACACCGGCGCGTACGGCAACCACGGGATCGGTGTCATGTTCCACTCCGTCAGCGAGTCCGTCGCCGTCTACCGGTGCCCGTCGAAGCGCGTGGACGCGGAGTCCGTGTACACGAACAACCTGCCGTCCGGGGCGTTCCGCGGGTACGGACTCGGCCAGGTCGTGTTCGCGATCGAGTCCGCCATGGACGAGCTCGCCCGGGAGCTCGGCATCGACCCGCTCGACCTGCGGCGGCGGAACGTCGTGGTCCCCGGAGACCCCCTCGTGGTCACGGACCCGGACGAGCAGGACGACCTGCGCTGGGAGGGCAGCTACGGACTCGACCAGTGCATCGACCTGGTGGAGGACGCCCTCCGCGCACCGGTGCCCGAGGTCCCCCGGATGGACGGTCCGCCGCTGGACGACTCGGGCGACTGGGCGTTCGGTACCGGGGTCGCCCTCGCGGCGATCGCGACGATGCCGCCGCGTGGGCACCACGCGCACGTGTCGGTCGAGGCCACCGCCGAGGGCCGGTACCGCATCGGCGTCGGCACGGCCGAGTTCGGCAACGGGACCACCACGGTGCACACGCAGCTCGTCGCCACCGCCCTCGGCACCACCACGGACCGGGTCGACGTGCACCAGTCGGACACCGACGCGGCCCGGCACGACACGGGGGCGTTCGGGTCCGCCGGGGTCGTGGTCGCCGGCAAGGCGCTGTACGCCGCGGCACAGGCACTGCGGGAGGACATGACCGGGCGCGCCCTCGGGATCGTCGCCGCCCGGACACCCCGGACCGCGTCGGGTCCGCTCGGGCCGGCGGTCTCGATCGGACCGGACGGCGTCCGCGTCGGGGAGGAGCTCATCGGGCACGCCGAGCTGCTCGCCGACGGGCCGCTCGTCGCGCACGGCAGCCACGACGGCACGCCACGGTCGCTCGCGTTCACCGTGCACGGTGCCCGGGTGGCGGTGCACCGGCCGACGGGCGAGGTCCGCGTGCTGCACAGCGTGCAGGCGGTGGACGCCGGCACCGTCCTGAACCCGGAACAGCTCCGCGGCCAGGTGGAGGGCGGCGCCGCGCAGGCGATCGGCTCGGCGCTCTACGAGGAGGTCGTGCTGGACGAGACCGGTCGGGTGACGACGGACGCGTTCCGGGCGTACCGGGTGCCGAAGATCTCCGACGTGCCCCGCACCGAGGTGCGCTTCGCCGACACGCACGACCCGCTCGGCCCCCTCGGCGCGAAGTCGATGAGCGAGGCGCCGTACAACCCTGTCGCGCCGGCCGTCGCGAACGCGGTGCGCGACGCCGTCGGCGTGCGCCCCCACCGGCTGCCGATGACGCGCGACCGGGTCTGGGCGATGCTCCAGGACGCGACCGACGCCGGGGGTGCGTGATGTTCGAACTGGCACCGCGCCTCCTGGCCGCCCTCGACGCGGGGGACCCCGTGGTCGTCGCGACGGCCGTCGCGATGACGGGCAGCGCGCCGACCGGCGTCGGCTCGTCGATGGCCGTCCTGCCCGGCGGCCAGGTCGTCGGCACCATCTCCGGCGGATGCGTCGAGGGGGCGCTGTTCGACACGGCGGAGCAGGTCCTCGAGACCGGCGAGGCGGTGCTCGAACGCTTCGGGTTCGACGACGACCCGGACGACGTCGACGCGATGTGGGCACCGGCGCTCCGCTGCGGTGGTCGCGTCGAGGTCCTGGTCCGTCGTGTCCGTCCCGACGACGTCGACGTCGTGGACGCACTCCGGCGCGCGGCGTCCGGGGTGCCGACGTCGCTCGGCCTCTCGCTCGACCCGGCGACGCTCGGCGCGGTCGTGCACGTCCCCGACGGCTGCGGCGGCCGGCTCTTCGTCGAGCGGGCCGACGTGCGGCCGCGGTGCATCGTGGTGGGCGCGGTCGAGTTCGCCGTGGCCCTGACGAACACGGCGGCGGTGCTCGGCTACGCCGTGACGGTCGTCGACCCGCGGCCGGTGTTCCTGACCGACGAGCGCTTCCCGGCCGCCGACGAACGCATCGTGGGCTGGCCGACGCGTGTGGTCGAGGCGTTGCCGGTGGACGCGACCACCGCCGTCGTGGTGCTCTCGCACGACGACCGGTTCGACGCCGCCGTGGTCGACTCGGCGCTCCGACGGGGTGCCGGGTACGTCGGGGCGATGGGCTCCCGCTCGACGAACGCACGACGGATGGCGGAGTTGCGGGCGCTCGGGACGCCGGACACCGACCGGCTGCGGTCCCCGATCGGGCTCGACATCGGTGCGACGACGCCGGCGGAGATGGCGGTCGCGATCATGGCCGAGGTGATCGCGGTCCGGACGGGCGCCGGCGGCGGTGCGCTCGTCGACGGTGCCGGTCCCATCCACCGCCGGGCGGTGTCCGCGAGCTGAGCCGGCGGCGCACGATCGGGTCAGGCGACGGCGGGTGTCCGGGCCAGTCGCTCGGCGAGCCGCGCCGCGATCTCCCGCTCGTCCGCCGCGACGAGCTCCCCGTCGCGCACCACCACGCGCCCACCCACGACGACGTGTCGGGGCCGCCGCCCGGGGGCGGCCCAGAGGAGTCCCGCGACGGGGTCGGCGACCCCCGCGTCCGCCACCCCGGAGACGTCCCACACGCACAGGTCGCCCGCGCTCCCGTCGCCGAGGTGCCCGAGCTCCGGGCGCCCGAGCCCCGCCGCGGAACCCTCCGTCGCCGCGCCGAGCACCTGCCGCGCCGGCAGCTGCGGCCCGACGAGCGCCGACACCTGCATGGCCAACCGGGCGTCCGCGAGCAGGTGTCCGGCGTCGTTGCTGCCGCCGCCGCTCGTGCCGAGGCCGACCGGGACCCCGGCCGCGGCGAGCCGTGCGACGGGAGCGATGCCCCAGCCCATCGGCACGTCGCACCCGGGTGCGTGCGTGGCGGTGACGCCCGCCGCCGCGAGCCGGGCGATCTCGTCGTCGGTGACGTCGCAGAGGTGCGCGATCGTGACGTCCGGCGCGAGCCACCCCCACTCCTCGAGCAGGTCGAGCGGACGACGGCCGTAGCGCTCGAGCGCGATCGCGGTGTCGACCTGTTCGTTGGCCTGGGTCCGCCGGCGGAGTCCGTGTCGCGCCGCCACCTCGCCGAGCGCGCGGAAGGTCGCCTCGCCGTCGGAGTGCACGCCGGCCGGACCGACGGCGACCTGGAGCCCGCCGTCCGGGTCCACGCCACCGACGGCGTCGTCGTGCAGCAGTCGTGACGCGATCGCGTCCGCCGAGGCCGCCGCGCGGTCCGGGTCGTCCCGTGCCGAGCCGCGGACGAAGACGAGCCGACCGCCGAGACCGCGGACCGCGCCCACGGTGGCCGCGGCGAGCGCGACGGTGTCGTCCGTGGTCGCCTCCGCGGGCCAGTTCAGGTGGTGGTCGGCGATCGTCGTGACGCCGGACAGGAGGCCCTCCGCGGCTCCGGCGGACGCCGCCAGCGCGTACAGCTCGGGGTCGTGCCCCACTCGTCCGTACGCCGTGGCCATGGTCGGGAGCCAGTCCGCCATCGGCACGCCGCGGGTCCCGGGCAGGGTGCGGAACGCGGTCTGGAGGAGGTGGTGGTGCGCGTTGACGAGGCCGGCCGTGACGACGCACCCGGACGCGTCGAGGGTGGTGACGAGGTCACTGCCGTCGTCGACGACGACGTCGCCCTCCCGTTCGGTCCGGGGGTCGACGAGGACGCGGAGGGCTCCGGTGACGGTCAGCATGGTGGTGTTTCTAGCAGTCCCCTGTTTCCGGTCCGTGACGGGGTGCGCTCGGACGGGGTGCGCACGGACGGCGTGGCTGCTCGGTCCCGGCGTTACAGGACCCTCGGTCGGCATCGCGGGGTAACCGGGCGGAAACACCCGGGGAACACGCGGACCGTAGGTTCGCCCCATGACGCAGACCCTGATCCGCGCCGGATGGGTGCTCACCGCAGCACCCGACGGCGCTGCCACGCCCGCCGCGATCCGCGACGGAGCCGTGCTCCTCGACGGCGACCGGATCGCCGCGGTCGGCACGTACGCCGACCTCGCCGCGGCCCACCCGGACGCGCCGGTGCGCGGCGGTGCGTACGACATCGTCACGCCCGGGTTCGTGAACACCCACGGCCACTTCAGCGAGGGGCTCATCACGGGGATCGGTTCGCAGTACACGCTGTGGGAGTGGCTCACGGCGTTGATCGGGCGCGTCAACCCGGTGATGACCCGGGACAAGGCCTACGCGGGCACGGTGCTGCAGGGCATCCAGCTGCTCCGGAGCGGGGTGACGACGGCGAACGACATGTTCTGCGCCGACCCGGTGCCGGACGAACCGGCGACACCCGGCGTGGTGCAGGCGCTCGAGGACCTCGGGCTGCGCGGGGTCGTGTCGTTCGGTTCCGGCGACGTCGACCGCGACTTCGGCGCGACGCCCATCCTGGAGGAGTTCGAGGCCCTGCGCGAGGCCGCCGCCGCCAGCCGGTACAGCACGTTCCGGGTCGGCGTCTCGTCGATCGGGCGGTACACGGACGATACCTGGCAGGAGCACGTCGACTACGCGGTCGCCGGCGGCCACGGCGTGCACGTGCACTTCCACGAGGTGCGCGAGGAGGTCACCGCGGCCCGGCAGCGCACCGGACGGACGGCCATCGGGCACGCCGAGGCGACGGGCATGTTCCAGGTCCCGGTGATCGCCGCGCACAGCGTCTGGGTGGACCGCGAGGACCGGGAGCGGTACGCGGCCAACGGCGTCGGCGTGGCCCACAACCCGGTCGCGAACGGGATCCTCGCCAGCGGCATCGCCCCGATCGCGGAACTCCGTGCGCTCGGCGTCCCGGTGGGCATCGGGGTCGACGGCCCGGCGTCGAACGACTCCCAGGACTTCCTGCAGGCGATGAAGACGGCCGCGCTGCTCGCTCGGGTGCGGGACCTGCAGGCCACCGCGATGAGCGCCCGCGAGGCCTTCGAGATGGGGACGATCGGCGGCGCCCGTGCCCTGCGCATGGAGGACGAGATCGGCTCGCTGGAGCCGGGCAAGCGCGCGGACCTGGTCGTCCTCGACGGCGACTCCCCGACCCTAGCGAACGTCCACGACCCCTACCAGGCGGTGGTCTTCGTCGCCGGCAGCCGCGAGGTCCGCGACGTCTGGGTGGACGGCGAGCTGAGCGTCGCGGACGGCGACGTCACCCGGGTGGACGTGCGTGAGGCGGTCGAACGGGCGCGTCCGCTCGCCCGGCAGCTCGTGGCAGAAGCGGGCCTGGAGCGCCTGTCCGCGCTCACCGGCGGCCCGCTCGACGGCACCGAGCGTCCGTAGTCCGTCCGGTCAGAGTTCGAGCACCAGTCGCGGGCAGCCGCGCCGGGCGCGGGACACGCAGACCATCATGGTGCGGTCGTCGGCCTGCTCGTCGGGGCTGAGCACGGTGTCCCGGTGCTCGACCGCGCCCTCGAGCACGGGGGTCTCGCAGGTGCCGCACGTGCCCTCCCGGCAGGACGAGAGCACGAAGGCGCCGGCGTCCTCCGCGACCTCGAGCAGGGTCCGGTCGGCTGGAACCGTCACGGTGACGCCGGTGACCGTGAGCTCGACCTCGAAGGCCTCGCCGGGGGCGTCGACGTCCGCGGCGGGCTCGAAGCGCTCGACGCGGACGCTGCCCGTCGGCCAGTGCGCGGCGGCGGCCTCGACCGCGTCCATGAGCCCGCGCGGCCCGCAGCAGTACACGACCGCGTCGCGCGGTGCGGCGAGGAGCGCGTCGACGTCGAGCCGGACGCCCTCGTCGGCCGCCGCCACGACGACTCGGTCGGGGTGCGCGGCGACGAGCTCGTGCACGAACGCCATGCGGTCGCGGGACCGCCCCGCGTAGTGGAGCTCCCACGGGGTGCCGGCGCGTTCGGCGGCGGCGATCATCGACCGGATCGGCGTGATCCCGATGCCCCCGGCGACGAAGACCGCGGAGCGCGCCGGGTCGTGGCCGAAGTGGTTCCGCGGCCCGGCCACCACGACCTCGTCGCCGACCGCCATGCCCTCGTGCACGGCGACCGATCCGCCGCGGCCGTCGGGCTCGCGGAGCACGGCGATGCGCCAGTGCCCGTCGGCGGTCGTCGTGACGAGCGAGTACTGGCGCTCGGTCCCGGGGGAGACCTCGAGGTCGACGTGCGCCCCGGGTTCCCAGTCCGGCAGTGCCGGATCGTCGACCGGGGCCAGGTCGAGTGCGACGACGTCCGTGGCGACCTGGTGGCGGGCGGCGACGCGCAGCCGCCGACGCTCCGGCACGGCGTTCACGCGATCGCTCCGGCGCGCGGGGTCTCCTTGACCACGATCATGTGGAAGCGGCTGCCGTCCGCGCTGCACCACCGGTGGCCGGTGCCGCCGCGGTAGTACGCCGAGTCGCCGGGCCCGAGGTCGAGCGGCTCCCGTCCGCGCAGGTCGAGGTGCACGCGGCCGGCGAGCACGGTGAGGAACTCGTCCTCGTGGTGCTCGAAGTACTCGCCGAGGTCCGTGTTGTCGCCGACCCACTCCAGCGGCTCGAACGCGTGCGGGCCGGCGTGCACGAGCAGCCGGGCCTCGCCGCTCGAGAACGGTCCGCGGGCGCCCTCGCCGGCACGGATGACCTCGGGCAGGCGGACCTCGTGCTCCGGTCGCTCGGGGGCACCGGCTGCGAGCAGTTCGACCTGGGTCGTGCCGAGCGCCGCGGCAATCTTCTCGAGGGACACCATGCTGGCGCGCGAGTGCCCGCGCTCGACCTGGCTGAGGAACGGGTGCGACAGCCCGGTCAGTTCGGCGACCTGCACGAGCGTCAGTCGTGCGGCGCGTCGACGGGCACGGATGTGCTCACCGATCCGCTGGGTCTGGTCGTCGACGACGCGGTCGGTCTCGGTGGTGGTGCCGGTGCTCACGCGCGCTCCTCTCGTCCTCGGTGGGGCCGTCCCGACCGCTCGGCCGGAACGCTCGTTCCCGCTCCCGGTCGCGTCGGGGCGGGCGTCACACACGGCAACCGCCTCGAAACGAGAGGGAAACACTGCCGCCCTAGCATCGGAGATGTTGATGCGATCAACATTCTCACACACGATCGAGAGGCTCCGGATGGACTCGTCAGTGCCCCGCCCGATCGCCCTCCTGCGCTCCGCGCTGCTGCCGGACGGCCGGTCGGTCGACGTCGCGATCGACGGCGAGACCGTCTCCGCCGTGGCCCCGGCCGGCACCCTCGCGGCGCCGGCGGAGGAGACGATCGACCTCGGCGGCCGGCTGCTCCTGACCGCACCGGCAGAACCGCACGCCCACCTCGACAAGGCCCTCAGCGCCGACGTCATCCGGCCGCCGCTCGGCGACCTCGGTGCCGCGATCGCCTCGTGGACCGCGCACGCGACGACCATGACCGTCGAGGACATCGCCGACCGGGCCCGGACCGCCGCCCTCACGCTGCTCGCCGCCGGCACCACGGCCGTCCGGAGCCACGTCGACGTCCTCAGCGGCCGGCACAGCGCGGCGGACCGGCCCGCCACCACGGAGCAGGCCCTGCGCGGCGCCCGTGCCCTCGTGCAGGTCCGCGACGAACTCGCCGGCCTGATGGACATCGAGCTCGTCGCCCTCGCCGGCCCGCTCGCCCCCGACGAGCACGTCGAGGCGGTGCTCGACCTCGGCGTGGACCTGGTCGGCGGCGCCCCGCACCTCGCCGAGGACCCCCTCGCGGACGTCGACCGACTCCTCGCCATCGCCCACCGACGGGGCCTCGGCGTCGACCTGCACGCCGACGAGAGCCTCGACGGCCCGGTGACCCTCGACCACTACGCCCGGGCGTCGCGCTCGCTGCGACGGGACCGGCAGTACTCCGCCGGGCACTGCGTCCGGCTCGGCACCCTGGGGCCGGAGCGGCTCGCCGAGGTGGTCGCCGACGTCGCCGCAGCCGACCTCGGGGTGATCACGCTCCCGATCACGAACCTGTACCTGCAGGGCTGGCAGTACCCGGTCGCCACGCCGCGGGGACTGACCGCCATCCAGGCGCTCCTCGACGCCGGCGTCCGCGTCGCCGCCGGCGCGGACAACGTCCGCGACCCCTTCAACCCGGTCGGCCGGAGCGACGCCTTCGAGACCGCATCGCTGCTCGTCTCCGCCGGCCACGTGACGCCGGACCAGGCGTACGCGATGGTGAGCGACACCGCCCGGAGCGTGATGGGCCTCCCGGCCGCCGGTCCCGTCCCCGGGCGGCGCGCCGACCTGCTCGCCGTGGCCGCGACGAGCGTCACCGACGCCGTCGCGAACGCCCCCGCCGACCGCATCGTCCTGTCCCGCGGGCGACTCGTCGCCCGCACCGAGGTGCGACGGACCGTCGCCGCGCCGGCCGCGGCCGCCGTCCCCGCCTGACCCCTCCGCCCGCCCGCACCGAGAACCCGAGGTGATCGTGACCACCACCGCCCCGCCACCCGTCGCCACGACGGACACGCTGCTCGACTTCCGCAACGTCGAGATGACCTTCCCGAACGGCACCATCGCCCTGCAGGGCGTCGACCTCACCGTGGACCGCGGCCAGTTCGTCTCGGTCGTCGGCCCGTCCGGCTGCGGCAAGTCCACGCTGCTCCGCATCGCCTCCGGCCTCGAGACCGCGTCGGACGGGTCGGCCGGTGTCGCGGCCGACCGCATCGGCTACGTCTTCCAGGACGCCACGCTCCTGCCCTGGCGCACCGTGCAGGGCAACGTCGAGCTGCTCGCGGAGCTCGGACACGTGCCGAAGGCCGAGCGAGCCGCCAAGGCCGCCCACGCCATCGAGCTCGTCGGCCTGAACGGCTTCGAGACGAACCTGCCGAAGCAGCTGTCCGGCGGCATGCGGATGCGGGTCTCGCTCGCCCGGTCGCTCACCCTCGACCCGGAGCTCTTCCTGTTCGACGAGCCGTTCGGTGCCCTCGACGAGATCACCCGCGAACGCCTCAACGACGAGCTCCTCCGGCTCTTCGTCGAGCAGCAGTTCGCCGGGCTCTTCATCACGCACTCCGTGTCCGAGGCCGTGTACCTCTCCACCGAGGTGATCGTGATGTCCGGGCGCCCCGGCAGCATCGTCGGCCGCTTCGACGTGCCGTTCCCGATGCCCCGCGACCCCGACATCCGCTTCACACCCGAGTTCGCCGAACTGGTCGGCGAGGTCTCGCACGCGCTCCGGGAAGGACACCGCTGATGGTCACCCTGCAGGAGGCCGCCGAGACCCGCGCGGTCCGGGCCGCCGCCCGTCGCGCCGCTCCTCGGGCCCGCCGCGGCATCGCGTGGTGGCAGCCCGTCGTCGTCCTCGCCGTGCTCGTCGGCATCTGGTACGCGGCGGCCGCGTACTACGACCACGTCCGCGGCCTGGCCTTCCTCGTGCCGTACCCGCACCTCGTGGCGAAGGCGATCGTCGCGCCGACGATGCCGGACGGGTCGCCGTCCACGTTCGGCTCCGACCTCTGGTCCGCCCTCGGACGCACCACCGTCGTCTCGCTCACCGGCCTCGGCTTCGCGATCGTGATCGGCGTCGTCTGGGCGATGGCGATGGCGCAGGCGAAGTGGCTCGAGAACTCGCTGTACCCGTACGCCGTGGTGCTGCAGTGCGTGCCGATCCTCGCCCTCGTGCCGCTCATCGGCGCCCTGTTCGGCTACGAGTTCGTCAGCCGCGTGATCGTCACCGTGATGATCGCACTGTTCCCGATGGTGTCGAACACGCTGTTCGGACTGCAGTCCGCCGACCGCGCGCAGCGTGAGCTGTTCCAGCTGCAGCGCGCCGGCCGGTTCGCCCAGCTCGTCAAGCTGCAGTTCCCCGCCGCGCTGCCGTCGATCTTCGTCGGCCTGCGCACCTCCGCCGGGCTGAGCGTCATCGGGGCGATCGTCGGCGACCAGTTCTTCCAGCGCGGCAACCCCGGGCTCGGCGTCCTCATCCAGGTGACCGCATCGCGCCTGATGGGCCCCGAGCTGTACGCGACCATCCTGATCGCCTCGCTCTACGGCGTCGCCGTCTTCCTCGTGTTCGGCCTGATCGGCCGCCTGGCCGTCGGCCGCTGGCACGACTTCAGCTGATCCCCCCCAGAACCCACACCCCTTCCCACCACAGCACCACGAGACCCGCACCACGAACGGAGCCTCCATGCGCACCACCTCCCGCCTCGGCGTCGCCACCGCCGCCCTCGCCGCCACCGCCATCGCCCTCACCGGCTGCGCGGCGGGGTCGTCCGGCAGCACCGGGACGACCGCCGCGACCTCGTCGACCGCCTCCGGGCCGAAGGTCGACCTCGCCGGCGCGTGCCCCGCGACCGTCGTCGTCCAGACCGACTGGAACCCCGAGGGCGAGCACGGCCACCTCTACCAGATGCTCGGCCCGAACCCGGTGATCGACTCCTCCGGCAAGACCGTCACCGGCGACCTCTACGCCAACGGCAAGAGCACCGGCGTCAAGCTCGAGATCCGTGCCGGCGGCCCGGCGATCGGCTACACCAAGGTCGCGTCGCAGATGTACCAGGACAAGGACATCACCCTCGGGTACATGTCCACGGACGAGCAGGTGCAGTTCTCCGGCAACCTGCCCACCACGGCGGTGTTCGCCGAGAACGACCAGTCCCCGATGTCGATCATGTGGGACCCGAAGACGTACCCGGAGGTCGACAGCATCAAGGGCCTCGGCAAGGCCCTCGAGAAGGACGGCGGCGTCGTCCGCTACTTCAACGGTGCCGCGTACATGACCTACCTCGAGCAGTCCGGGATCCTGCCGAAGAAGGTCCTCGACGGCAGCTACGACGGCACGCCGTCGAAGTTCGTGTCCGCGGGCGGCAAGGACGCCCAGCAGGGCTTCGCGACCGCCGAGCCGTACATCTACCAGAACCAGGTCGCGGCCTGGGGCAAGAAGGTCGACTACGCGCTCGTCTCGAGCACGGGGTGGAACCCCTACCCCGAGGCGATGTCGGTCCGCACCGGTGACCTGGAGAAGCTCGAGCCGTGCCTGCAGAAGCTCGTGCCGGTCATGCAGCAGGCCGACGTGGACTACCTGAAGTCCCCGGGCGCCACGAACGACCTCATCACGAAGCTCGTGCAGCAGTACAACAACGGCTGGACCTACGACTCGAAGGTCGGCGCGTTCGCCGCGGCCCAGATGGTGAAGCTCGGCCTCGCGAAGGACACCGACGGCTACATCGGGTCGATGGACGAACAGCGCATGCAGGACTTCATCGCCAAGGCGACGCCCGTCTTCGCCGGCACCGGTGACGTCAAGAGCGGCCTGAAGCCCTCCGACCTGTACACGAACGAGTTCCTCGACAAGTCCATCGGTCTGGGTTCCTGACACCGGTCGGCTCCCGTCGAACGGGAGCCGACCAACAAGCGGACGGGAGGCGCGGTGCCACGCCGCCCCGCGCCTCCCGTCCGTCGTCCCCGCACCACCCACCCACCAGGAGTGAGCATGACCGCCGTCACCCCCACCTCCGTCGAGGCGCTGCGCGCCGAGCTCGTCGCACTGCTCGGTGAGCGCGGCGTGAGCGCCGACGAGCGCACGCGGGCCCGCGCCTCCGTCGACGAGGCCACCATGAGTCCGATCCTCAGCGGGCAACTGCCCCTCGGCCTCGCCGACCTCGTCGCGTCGCCGGCCAGCGCCGACGACATCGCCGCCACCCTGCAGGCCGCGGTCCGGCACGGCGTCCCCGTCACCACCCGCGGGAAGGGCACCGGCAACTACGGCCAGGGCATCCCGCTGCACGGCGGCCTGGTCCTCGACACGTCGCGGGCACGCGCCGTCGTCGAGGTCGGCGACGGCTGGATCACCGCCGAGGCCGGTGCGTCCATGGTCGCCCTGGAGCAGGCGGCCGCCGCCACGGGCCAGCAGCTCTGGATGTACCCGTCCACCGCGCAGTCGACCATCGGCGGCTTCCTGTCCGGCGGTTCCGGCGGCACCGGCTCGATCGCGCACGGGTCGAACTGGCAGGGCTTCGTCACAGCGCTCGACGTCGCGCTCCCCGGCGCCGACGAACTGCTGCACGTCGAGGGCGACGAGGCGCAGCCGTTCGTGCACACCTACGGCACCGCCGGCGTCATCGCCCGCGCCACCGTCCGGCTCGAGCCGCTGCAGGAGTGGCGAGCCGTCTACGCGGCGTTCCCCACCTTCGAGGACGCGCTCGTCGCCGTCCGCACGCTGCGCGGACTCGACCCGGTGCCGCGGCTCGTGAGCGCCGACCGCGCCGAGATCGCCGCGACGCTGCCGTCCGACCTGGCCGTCCCGGACGACCGGGCGAGCCTGCGAGCGATCATCGACGACGTCGTGCTCGACGAGGCGCGGGCACGCATCGAGGCCGCCGGCGGTGAGGTCCTGGACGTCCGCGAGGGCCTGCAGCAGACCACGAAGGTGTCGATGCTGTCGTACAACCACCCGATCTGGTGGCTGAAGCGGAACACGAGCGACACCGAGTACTTCCACGTCGAGGTCGGCGGCGAGGCGCTCATCGACCGGATCGCCGAGGTCGAGGCCGTCTACCCCGGCGGCATGCTCCACATCGAGGCCGCGCACGTCGGACCGATCGGGATGCTCACCGCGCCGTACACCGGGGCCGAGGACGTCTACGCCGGCTACCCGGTGCTCCGCGAACTCGGCGTCCGGGTGCACAGCCCGCACCAGTACTACGTCGACCACGGCGTCGAGGAGCTCGTGGCGCTGAAGCAGCGCACCGACCCCGCGGGGCTGCTCAACCCCGGGCACGTCATCGACCCGTCGCTCGTGGTCAGCGGTGGCTCCACCGCGTCCGCGCAGCCCGTCGTCCCGGGGTTCGGCAAGTGAGCGCCGGCATCGGCACGGTCCGCTCGCGTCGGCTCGCGGAACTGTCCGGTCCTGCCGTCGCGGCGGGCTTCGGGCCGGACACGATCGTCGTGCAGCCCACCGGCGCCGTCGAGCACCACGGCCCGCACCTGCCGCTCCTGACCGACCACCTGCTCGCCGAGCACATCGGCGGGGCGGCGGTCGAGCAGGCGGCCGCCGAGGGACTGGACGTCTGGCAGCTCCCGACGCTGTCGTTCACGAAGTCCGACGAGCACAGCTGGGCGCCCGGCACGGTGTGGCTCGACAGCGACACGATGTTCGACACCGCCGTGCAGATCGGCCGCGCGGTCGCCCTCACCGGTGCCGGCACCCTGGTGTTCGCCAACGGGCACGGCGGCAACGTCGCCCTGCTGCAGGTCGCCCTGCGTGAGATCCGGAAGCGCTACGGGTTGAAGACCTTCCTCATGCCGACCCTCGCCCGCGTCCCCGGCCCGGACGGCGAGGACGCGGACGAGCTCGGGCTGGGGATCCACGGCGGCGCGGCGGAGACGTCGATGATCCTGCACCTGCGCCCGGACCTGGTCGACATGTCGCTTGCGGAGCGCTGGGTGCCGGAGCACATCGCCGGCTTCGAGAAGATCGCCTTCAACGGCGGCCCGGTGTCGTTCGGGTGGTTGTCCGACGACTTCGGGACGCCCGGGGTCGTCGGCGACGCCAGCCGGGCGACGGCGTCGTACGGTGCCGTCCTCTGGGAGCACTCCGTCGCCGAGGCCGTGGCGTCGCTGCACGAGATCGCACGGTTCGACCCGGCGGTGAGCCGTCCGGCGGTGGCCCGCCCCGCCGACGCCGCGGTCTCGTGACCGTGCCGCGAGGGGTCGACGATGAGCCCGTGCCGACGGACCCGTTGACCCTCGCGGCATCGTGGCTCCCCACCGCGTCGGACGCCCCGGGGCCGACCATGACCCTCTCCACCGTCGGGCTCGACGGCTACCCCGACGCCCGGACGGTCCTGCTCTCCCTGTTCGACGGGGAGCGCCTGCACTTCCACACTGACTCGCGCAGCCGCAAGGCCGCCGAACTCGCGGCGGTGCCCCGTGCCGCGGTGACCCTGCACTGGCCCGAGGCCGCGCGACAGCTCGTCGTGGTCGGTGACGTGGCGCCCGTCTCCGACCACGAGGCCCGTGCGGCCTACGCGGCCAGGACGCGGTACCTGCAGGTGCTCGCGTGGGTCAACGACCATGCGTCCGCTGCGGACACGCCGGCTCGGCGCCGCGAGGCCTGGGCGGCGTTCGGCCGCGAACGGGCCGGCACGGACCTCGAGCCGCCGAGCACGTGGGCGGGGTTCGCACTCACACCGGTGCGGATGGTGTTCTGGCGCGGGGCGACGGACGCGGCGAGCAACCGGCTCGCCTACCACCGGCGCGCGGACGGGTCCTGGTCGCGGGAGTCCTGGCCGGGGTGACCGCGCGCTGCGGATCGCCTCGGCGCCCTCGGGCCGCAGGCACCCCTGTGTCGGGTGGAACCTTCCTAGCGAACGGTGGCGCTGGGCAGTGGTGACCACGCAGCGACGACGACGGCGACCGCGAACACGACCGTCACGGCGAGCAGCGCGAAGCCGTCCCCGGTCAGGCTCACGAGGGCACCCCCGCCCACTGCTCCCACCGCTGCGAGCGTCCGGTTCGCGCTGCGCATCGTGCCGTTCACACGCCCGAGGAGGGCGTCCGGTGTCACGGTCTGGCGGAGGACCATCTCGTTCGCGTTCTCGCAGCCTGCTGCGGCACCGTGCACGGCGAAGGCGACGAACAGGACCACGACCGTCGTCGGCCGTGCTGCGCCGCCGGTACCGAGCGTCACGAGCGTGATGGCCGCCCAGGCGATCGGGTAGGCGGCTCGTGCGGCGATGATCGTCCGGCCGGCACCGAACCGGGTGCCGAGGCGTGTCGCAGCGGTCGCGCCGACGAGCATCGCGATCCCACCGACGGCGATGACGGCCCCGTACAGCGCTGCGGGGAGTGCGAGCGTGCGGAGCGCGAGGGCCGCGAACACCGTCAGGCCAGCGGCGTTGGCGAGGAACCAGACGTGGGTGGACAGGGCCAGCGGTCTGAGCACGGCGTTGCCGTACGTCCAGCGCAGACCGTCCACGATGTCACTCCGCAGGCTCGTCCTGGCCGGCCGTGCCGGCTGGTGCTCGACGACGCGGACCCGGGCGACGAGGAACGCGTCGACGAAGTAGCTCACCGCGTCGAGCGCGATCGCGACCGGCGCCGTCACGATGCTGACCAGGACCCCGCCGAGCGCCGGGCCTGCCGTCTGCGCCGCCGCGTCGCTCTGGTCCACCCGCGCGTTCGCCGCCAGGAGGAGCGGGCGCGGCACGATCCTGGGGAGGAGCGACTGCGTTGCCGCGAACCCCACGACGGACAGGATCCCGAACAGGAACAGCACCGCCGCAGTCGCCCACAGGTCCAGGAGCCCGGTGAACCACAGCACCGGGATCGCGCCGAGGCTCACGCCGCGACCGATGCTCGCCCAGATCAGCAGCGGCTTCCGCCGGAAGCGGTCGACGTAGGCGCCGACGACCAGACCGAACACGGCGTACGGGAGGAACTGGGCAGCGTTCACGAGACCGAGCTCGAACGGGCTGGCGTGCAGCACCGTCACCACGAGGACCGGCACGGCGACCGCGCTCACGGCTGATCCGAACGACGAGACGGTCGCGGCCGACCAGTAGGGGAGGAAGCCCGGCACGCGACGGAGCGTGGTCACGTCGTCGCCCATGTCCCAACGCTGGCAGACCGAGACACCGCGAGCAAGGGCGCAGCCGTCAGTGCTCGACCGTGGTCCTAGTGTGGTGCTGTGTCGAAGGTGCTGATCACCGGGATGTCGGGAACGGGGAAGTCGTCCGCGCTGGTCGAGCTCGCGAGGTACGGCTACCGGGTCGTGGACACCGATGATCCCGGGTGGCGCGAGTACCGGGCGCTGCCGGATCCACCCGACGAAGCGCACCAGGGCGAGTGGATGTGGGTCGAGGCGAAGATCTCCGGGCTCCTGGACGCGGTGGACGACCGCTCGCTCTTCGTGCAGGGGTGCGTCCGGAACCAGTCCGAGTTCTCCGATCGGTTCGATGCGATCGTGCTCCTGAGCGCTCCGCTCGAGGTGATGCTCGATCGGGTCGCGCGCCGTACGACGAACCCCTACGGGAAGACCGCGCTCGAGCGCCGCATGATCGAGGCGGATCTCGTCGAGGTGGAGCCGCTCCTCCGCGCCGGATGCACGCACGAACTCGACGCGGCTCGACCGCTGCACGAGGTGGTGTCCGACCTGATCGCCATCGCGTCGTCCGCGAGCGCGTCCGGCTGAGGAACGTCGCCGGTCAGCGCGACGCTGCCTCCGGCACCGTTCCACCCCACCCGTTGAACCCGCCGAACACGACCTTCACCGGAACGGCCTGCGCCCGGTCGGTCACGTACCGGTACACGCCGCCCGGACGGCCGAGCCACAGGGAACCCGCCGGCGTCGTGGTCGTCGCCGTCGTCCGGAGCTCGACCACGTACTGCCCGGAGGGGATCTGGAACTGGGCCGTCTGCTCGTCGTCGAGCAGCGTCGAGAACCGGGTCGAGAACGACGCCCCGCTCGTCGCCTCCGTCACCCTGACGCTCGCGCCACTGAGCTGCTGCGACGGGGTGCGGGACGCCGTGTTCGCGAAGACGGCCAGGTCGTAGTCGCCGTGCGCGTAGTGCTGCGACAACGTCACCTGCGACGCCGGGAGCGTCCCCCGCTGCTGGTACACCCGCGTCTTCCACACGGCGGGCGACGCCGTGCCGCCGGCGTACGCCTCGATGCGGTACTGACCGGTGCTCAACCCGAGGAACCGGTACCGTCCCGCGCTGTCCGAGGTCGTCCGGAACACCTGCGAGGTGTCCTCGTTCCACGCGTACATCAGCCGTCCGGCAGCGGGACCCGAGGGGCCGACCACCCCACCCTGCACGGTGGCGCCACGGACGAGCGGCACGGTCACCGCGACCGTCGTGCCACCGCGGACGGCGATGTCCGAACGGAGTCCGGGGGCGTAGGTGTCCGTTCCGTGCGGCGGGAGTTGTCGTGTGGTCACCGTCACGGTGTCCGGGGCGGGGATGCCGGCGAACGTCGCGGTGCCGTCGACGTCGGTGGTGGCGGTCCCGACGACGGCATCGATGCCGATCGCGGCGAGTTCGACGTCCGCCAGTCGGATCGGGGTGCCGTCCGGCGTCGCGAGCTGCACGGCGATCGTCCCCGACCCGGCCGCGTTCGCCGGCGGCGCCACACCGATCAGCGCGGCCGCTGCCAGCGCCACGACCAGTGTCGTCCCGATGATCTGTCGCATCGCGTTCCCCGATCGCCCGCCAGCCACGTGTTGCGTGGGACTGTACGCGCACGGGAGGCGCGGTGCGGGTCCGACCCGCACCGCGCCTCCTGGACCGGGTCGCGTCACACGGCGCGACCCGGCGGCCGGATCAGGCGCGTCGCCGACGCGCCGCCGTCCAGATGCCGAGTCCCGCGACGAGGACGAGCACGCTCCCGACGGCGAGCGGCAGCAGCTCCGCGCCGGTGTAGGCGAGCGCGCCGACGTCCGAGCCGGTGTCGCGCCCGTCCGCCGCGTCCGGGGAGCGGTCGGCACCGGACTGCGCGGCGTCCGCGGACCCCACGACGACACCCGGGGTCGCGCTGCTGTCACCCGGTCGGCCCGAGCCGGACGACTGTCCGCCGTCGGCTTCGCCGGTCACGTCGCCCGGCACGGTGGCGACGGTCACCGGCACGGACACCGACGAGGCCGCCGACGACACCCGCTGCGGCTCACCCGCGGGGAGGGCGCTCGCCGTGGCCTCGTTGGTGATCGCGGGCGTCGCGGTGTCCTCGGTCGTGACGGTGTAGCGGACCGAGCACGAGGTGGTCTCGGCCGGCCGCAGGTCGGTCGCCGCGCACCGGACGGGTCCGAGCAGGCCCGTGCCGGAGAAGCGGCCCTCGTCGATCGAGAGGCCTGACAGCGCCGCGTCGCCGGTGTTCTCGACGTCGAACGAGTAGACGAGGGTCTGCCCGGCGCCGGTCACCGACGCACGATCGGCGTGCTTCGTCATCGCGAGCGACGGGCGCTGCGCCGCGGAGGTCACCGTGGTGGCGTTCGACGCGGGTGCCGTGTCCAGGTCGGCTCCGGAGACGAGCGCGGTCGCGGTGAGGTCGGCGTCGCGGTCGGACGGGGTCGTCGCACGCACCACGATCGGCTGGGCCGATGCGCCGGCGGCGAGCACGGCGTCGGCGGTGCCGTTCGGCGCGGTCAGCGCCGCGAAGGTCGGCACGGTGCCGCTGGGGGCGAGGGTCGAACCCGCAGGTGCGACCGTGCAGGTGACCGTGGTCCCGGCGACGGTGCACCCGTCGGGCGCGACGATGTCCGTGACGCCGGCGGGGAGTTCGGCCGTCAGCACGTACCCGTGCGAGGCGTTCGCGCCGTCGTTGCGCACCGAGAACGTCCACTCGGCGGTCCCCGCCGCGGGCAGGAGCGCCGGGGCGGACGCCTCGGCGACGAGGTCGGTCGTCGGCAGCAGGACCTGCACGGCGACGCCCTGGAAGGTCGACAGCGCGTTGGTCGGACCGCCGTAGTTCACCATCGCCCGGAACGCGTTGTCGAGGTGCAGGGACCGGACGACCCCGTGCACCTGCAGGTACATCGCGCCGCCGATCGGCGGGTCGCAGGCGGACGCGGCGGACTGTGCGGGCCGGGTGATGGTGTCACCCTCGAGCGTCCAGCCGTTCGGCGAGGTCAGCAGGCTGAGCCGAGCGGCGTCGGTCGGTGAGCCGTCGATCCCGGAGACGGCGACGTCGTACCAGTCGAACGTGCACCGGCCGGCGGTGGAGCTGTTCGCCCCGCCCGACGCCGAGAGTCGGAGCACCGGGTCGACGACCGGGGCCGGGAACGTGATGTCGCTGCCGTACGTCGCACACGTGACCGGGGTGAGGTCCGGAGCGCCGGAGAGGCAGTTCGCAGCCGCACCCACGGCAGCGGCGGTGGGCCGGAGCTGCAGCGAGCCGACCGTCGCCGCGAGCGACCCTGCTCCGGCGACCGACACGGCCTGTGCGGGGTCCTGGTTGACGGCGACGACGTCGCCGAGGCCGGCGAGGTCCCCGGGCAGGGTGGTCGTCGCGCGCTGGCCGTCGAGGGTCCAGGTGTCGGCCCGGAGGTGGTCGACCGGGTCGGCGATCGCCGCGGGGGCGATGACGAGGGTGCTCACGACGATGCCGCCGCCGGCGGCGATGGTCGCGGCTCGGCGGAGGCGGGCGCGTGTCCGCGCGGGCGGGTTGGTGTCGGTCAAGGCGGCTCCTGGGGCTGATCCGTGCCAGTCGGGATCGACTGACCGGCAAGATCTTTCCAGTGACCAACTGATATGGCAAGTGTTTGCATACATACGGATGGCAGACGGGAGGCGCGGTGCGGGTCCGACCCGCACCGCGCCTCCCGGACCGCCAGCGTCGCTCAGCCGAGCGCGGCCGTGTCCGGCGACCCCGTCGCGAGCGCGCCGCGCACCGACCCCCACGACGCGAGCCGCTCGCGGATGGCTTCGTCCTGCTCGACCTCGAGCGCCGTGGCGTGCGCCTGCTCGAGCACCTCGTCGATGACGATGCGCCGCCCGGTGCGGGCGGACGCGATCGCGGCGTCCACCATCGTGAGGCTCATCACGTTGCCGTGCACCTCGCCGTCGGGGCGCTCGCCGGAGCGGACCGCACGGACGAAGGACGCGAGTGCGCCGGCGATCTCGTTGCCGACGCTCGGGGCCGCGTCCGGTGCGCCCGGCGTGCCGTCGAGGTCGCTCCACGGGTCGTGGTCGCCGTCCCACAGCGCCGTGCCCGCGGGTCCGGAGGCGCGCCAGTCGCCGTTCCACGAGGTCTCGGCACCCGGTGCGCACCACGAGCCGTCGTACACGTAGCGGACGTCGTCCTCGAACGTGAAGACCGCGGCGGCCGCGGCGTCGCCCCGGTACCAGGACCACGACGGGTTCCACGACTCGCAGTACACCGACACCGGGTCCCGCTCGAGCACGTAGCGCGCGGAGTCGAACGCGTGGATCGCCATGTCGAGCAGGAGGACGTCGTCCATCTCCTCGCGGAAGCCACCGAAGTGCGGGGCCTTGGCGAAGCGCGTGCTCAGCCCGCCGACGCCCCCGAGCCCACGGACGTGCTGCCGGAAGGCGACGAGGTGGTCGTTGTACCGCCGGGACTGCGACACCATGAACAGCTTGCCGGTGGCCTCGGCGGCGGCCGCGAGCGACAGCGCCTCGGCGACCGTCTGCGCCGCGGGCTTCTCGCCCAGGACGGGGAGTCCGGCGCGGAGGGCCTCGAGCGTGACGGGGTGGTGCGCGACCGGGACGGTGATGTCGAGGACGGCCTCGGCACCGGTCTCGGTGGCGAGGGCGGTGAGGTCGGTGCCGACGGGGATCGTCGGGTCGCCGGCGACCGCGGCTCCGGCCCGGGCGGCGTCGAGGTCGAGGTCGACGATGCCGACCAGCTCGACGTCCGGGTCGGCCGCGACGGTGGCGAGCCAGGCGCGGCCCATGCCGCCGGCGCCGACCTGCACGACGCGGAGGGTCATGCCTGTGCCCCTTCGTGCTCCTCGACCGGTGCGTCGTCGAACGGGCCGCGGTAGTGCTGGCCGTCGAAGTACTCGCCGAGGTCGTACCGGCGCAGCGTCGGGATCTCCCGCTCACGCTCCGGCCGCGCCCACTCGGTGGCGTTCGCGATCACGCGTCGGACGTCCTTGTGGTGGTACACGGGGAAGTCCTGGTCGCCGGGGGAGAAGTAGAAGATCTTCCCGAGACCGCGGCGGTAGGTCATGCCGCTCCGGAACACCTCGCCGCCGGTGAAGCCCGAGATGAACACGAGTTCGTCGGGGGTCGGGACGTCGAAGTACTCGCCGTACATCTCCTGCTCGGGGATGACGATCGGGTTCGGGACGCCGCGCGTGATGGGGTGCTGCGGGTTCACGGTCCAGACGAGCTCCTGGTCGTGCTCGCTGCGCCACCGGAGCGTGCAGGTCGTGCCCATCAGCTTCCCGAAGATCTTCGACCAGTGGCCGGAGTGCAGCACGACGAGGCCCATGCCGGACAGGACGTGCTTGTGCACGCGGTCGACGACGGCGTCGTCCACGTCCTGGTGTGCGGCGTGGCCCCACCAGGTGAGGACGTCGGTCTGGGCGAGGACCTCGTCGGTGAGGCCGTGCTCGGGCTCCTGCATCGTGGCGGTGCGGACGACGGCGTCCGGGAGGTTCTCGCGGATGCCGTCGGCGATGGCGCCGTGCATGCCGTCGGGGTACCGCTCGGCGACGTGCTGCTCGACCTGCTCGTGGACGTTCTCGCCCCAGACGGTGATGCGCAGCGGGGTGGTGGTCATGGTGTGCCTTTCTGGCTGGGGTTCGTGGTCGTCGCCGGCCGCCCGGCGTGGGCTGTCGTCACTTGACGGCGCCGCCGAGTGCGCCGGCGGAGATGTACCGCTGGGCGACGATGAGCAGCACGGCCGCCGGCAGCGACGCGAGGACCGACGTCGCCATGACGGGCCCCCAGTCGGTGACGTTCGAACCGATGTAGTTGTAGATGCCGAGCGTGATCGGCCGGACCGCGGTCGTCGACGTCAGGGTGAGCGCGATGAGGAAGTCGCCCCAGGCGCCGAGGAACGTGAAGAGCGCCGCCGTGACGATGGCGTTCCGGCTGATGGGCAGGACGATCGAGACGAACGCCCGGAAGTCGTTCGCGCCGTCGACGAGCGCTGCCTCGACCAGGCTCGGCGGGATCGACTCCATGAACGCACGCATGAGCAGCACGGCGAACGGCACCTGGACGGCGCTGTCGGCCAGGATCAGCCCGATGTAGCTGTTCAGCAGCCCGACGTTGTTGAACAGCGTGTAGAGCGCGTTCGCGATGACGATCGCCGGGATCATCTGCGTGATGAGCAGCACGAGCAGGAACACCCGGGTGCCGCGCATCTTGAACCGAGCCAGCCCGTAGGCGGCCGGGGTCGCGATCGCCAGGGTCAGCACGACGGTGCCGAGGCCGATGATCATGCTCGACAGGAAGTTCTGCCCCTGCTGGGCGAACGCCGTCTCGTACCCGCGGAAGGTGGGGGAGAACGGGAACCAGGTCGCGGTGGCGGCCCCGGACGTGGCCTGCAGGCTCGTGTTCACCATCCAGTAGACGGGGAACACCATGATCGCGAGGAACACGCAGCCGAGGATCGTGAGCGGGATGCCCTTGACGCCGCGCTTCGGTCCGGGGACCCGTGCACTGCGCTTCGTGGTGATCGCCCGGGTGGCGGTGACGGTCTGGTTCGCGAGTCCGACGCTCATTCGTCGACCGCCTTCCTGGAGATCGCGATGTAGACCATCGCGAAGACGAACGAGACGACGATGAGCACGTTGCTCACGGCGGCTCCGATGCCGAACTGGAAGTTGATGAAGGACTGGTGGTAGGCGTTCGTGGCCAGGGTCTGCGTGGAGTTCGCCGGGCCGCCACCGGTGAGGCCGAGGATGATGTCCACGACCTTCAGCGTGTAGACGACCCCGAGCACGATCACGACACTCACCACGCTCCGGATGCTCGGCCAGGTGATGTACCAGAACGCCTTGAAGCCCGTGGCGCCGTCGAGCGCGCCGGCCTCGTACAGCTCCGGCGGCACGGACTGCAGTCCGCTGTAGAGGATCGTCGTGTTGAAGGGGATGCCGAGCCAGACGTTCACGCCGATGACGGCGATGAGGGCGAGGCTCGGGCTGACCAGCCACGGCACCGGGGCGATGCCGACCACGCCGAGGAGCTGGTTGAGCGCGCCGCTGTCCTGGTCGAGCAGCCACTTCCAGACCGCGCTGGACGCGATCAGCGGGAGCAGCCACGGCAGGAGGAGGAGGCCGCGCAGGAACCCCGACAGCGGGAAGTGCCGCCGGAAGAACAGTGCGAGGGCGAGGCCGATCACGAACTGCAGGATGATCGAGCCGGCGGTGAACAGCGCGGTGTTCACGACGCTCGTCGCGAAGACCGAGCTCTGGAACACCTGGATGTAGTTGCCGAGCCCGACCCACGGGGCCTCGCCCGTGAAGAAGGTCTTGGTCGTGTAGTCCTGGAAGGACATGATGATGTTCTTCACGACCGGGTAGCCGAAGAACACGGCCACGAAGAGTGCGGCCGGGATGACGAAGAGCCATCGGGTGATCCCGATCCGCATGCGCGCGCGGCGCTGGCCGGGTCGTGGTGGTGGGACGGACGCCTGGGTCCGTGGTCGGGTCTGTGTCGTGGCGCTCATGCCGGAACCGCTCCTTCCGAGGGTGGGGAGGGAGCCGGCCGGGTGGCCGGCTCCCTCGTGCACTACTGGCTCTGGGACTGCGCCTGCTTGAGCGCTGCCTCGGGGTCGGCCTTGCCCGTCAGGGCGAGCTGGACGGCGGTGTAGATCTTCGTCGCGGCCTTGGGCCAGTCCGGTCCGAGCTCACCGGTGCGGGCCCGGGCGGTCTTCACGGTCGTGACGAACGAGGCCACCTGCGGGTGGTCGGACGCCCATGCGGCGCCGGCCTCGAGGTTCGTCGGCACGTTGCCGCTCACCTCGGCGAGGGCCTTCTGCGTCTTCTCCGAGTGGAGGCACCCGACGAACTTGGCGGCGAGCTGCATCTTGTCCTTGTCGCCGGTCTGCGGGACGGTGAACGCCTCGCCGCCGAGCGGTGCGACGGTCTCCGAACCGGTGCGGGTCGGGATCGGGACGCTGTCGAACTCGAGGCCCTTCTTCGCGTTCAGGGCGGGCAGCTGCCACGGGCCGTTGATCATCATCGCGGCCTTGCCGGCGAGGAACTGGCTGTTCACGTCGGCCTGGGCCCAGTTGATCGAGCTCTTCGACATCGAGCCGTCGTTCTGCAGGTCCTCGACGAGCTGCAGGGCCTGCGCGGCCTCGGGCGTCGCGATGTCCTTCTCGTCACCGCCGTTCGACCAGAAGAACGGCAGGAACTGCCAGGTGCCCTCGTAGGTGTTGATGTTGCTCATCGCGAAGCCGTACGTGGACCCGGAGGTGAGCTTCTTCGCGGCGGCCTTCAGCTCGTCCCAGGTCTTGGGCGGCTGCACACCGGCGTCCGCCAGCAGCTTCTTGTTGTAGTAGAGCGCGATGGAGTTCGTGTTCGACTGCAGGCCGTAGAGCTTGCCCTTGTAGGTGCTCGCCGCCTTCACGCCGGGGACGTCGCCCTCGGCGCTGAGGCCGTAGTCGCTGAGGTCGGAGAGCGCCCCGGAGGCCGCGATCTGCTGCACGTCGGGGTTGTCGAGCATGAGCACGTCGGGCAGGGTCCGCGAGGATGCCTGCTGCAGCACCTTCGAGATCAGACCGGCACCGGCGACGTGGTTGATCGTGACCGTCGCGTCGACCTCCTTCGCGCACTGCTTGTACACGGGGTTGTAGGTCGCGTCGTAGTAGTCCTCGATCGTCAGGGCCTTGCTCCCGCCGGACGAGGCCGATCCGGAACCGGAGCACCCGGTGAGGACCAGGGGGATCGTGGCGAGCACGGCGACCGCGCCGACGAGGGCGCGGGTCCGGCGCGACGGGGAGGGGAATCTTTGCTTCATTGCAGAGCTCTTCTCTTGACGGATGCAGGGGGCAGGCGCGCAACCACGAATCCGCTGACGTCATCGTCGCTGTGTTCCTTGGGGCGAGAAGCTAACAGAAAAGCGCTTCACCTGTAAAGCGCTTTTTTCGCATCCCGGACGGTAGGCTGAGCGGCATGGCCACGATGCAGCAGGTCGCCGATCGGGCGGGTGTGTCGATCGCCACCGTGTCCTTCGTCGTGAACGGCACGAAGTACGTCACCCCCGCGACGACCGCCCGCGTGCAGGCGGCGATGCGCGAGCTGAAGTTCCGTGGCAACGTCGTCGCACGGGCGCTGGCGAGCCGCCGCACCCGGATCATCGCGCTGCTGTTCCCGACCACCGGCAACCGCTTCAGCCCGACCACCTCGCAGTTCTTCATGAGCGCTGCCGAGCGGGCGTCCGAGCGCGGGTACCACCTCGTGCTCTGGCCGGTCGACCCCGCCGGCGACGACCTCGACGACCTCGTCTCCGGGGGGCTCGTCGACGGTGTGATCCTCATGGAGGTGCGGATGGACGACCCCCGCGTCGCCGTCCTCACCGCGCTCGACGTCCCGTTCACGCTCATCGGCCGCACCCGGGACAGCAGTGGTCTGCCGTTCGTCGACATCGACTTCGAGACCACGATCGAGTCGAGCATCGACCACCTGCAGTCGCTCGGGCACCGGCGGTTCGCGCTCGTGCTCGAGGACCTCGAGGGCACGCCGATGGCCGGCTACGCGCCGCACCTCCGCGCCGAGGCCACCTTCCGGCAGGTGACGGCCGCGCGGGGACTCGGCGGCACCGTGGTCACCGCGGGTCCGGGGAGCGACGGCGGGCGTGCCGCGGCGAGCGAGATGCTCGCGCTCGACCCCGGCGTGACCGCTGTGCTCGTGATGAAGGACGACTCCTCCGCCGGGCTGCTCGTCGGCCTGTACGCGGCCGGGCGCCGGGTACCGGAGGACGTCTCGGTGCTCAGCATCGCCTCGTCCGAGGCCAACGCCGACCAGCACTACCCGCGGCTGTCGACGATGGTGGCTCCGGGGCGCGAGCTCGGGACCCGTGCGGCGGACGCGCTCATCGACCAGCTCGACGGGAAGTCCGACGAGCTGCCGCACTTCCTCCTGCCGTGCACCCTCCGCACCGCCGAGTCGACGGCACCCGCGCCCGCCTGACCGCCGCGCAGGGCGCGCGGGGCGCTCGCCGAGTCTCGCCCGGGCGGACACGTTCGCGGCTCCGACACCGCGAATGTGTCCGCATGGCCGAGTCTCGGGGCGTCGCCGCGCGCGGACGCGACCACCCGACGGACGGGAGGCGCGGGTCGGCCCCGCACCGCGCCTCCTGTCCGACCCGCGCGCGCCACCGCACGGCGTCGCACCCACCGGGCACCCAGGGTGCGTTGGTTGTGTGGACGTACAGGTTCGCACCAGGGGACGTCGAGGAGGACGGGATGGCGATCGACCGCAGGATGTTCCTGCTCGGGGGAGCGGGGGTGCTGCTGCTCGCCGGCTGCTCCACCCGACCCGAGCGCACCACGGTCCAGGAGTGGCCGACCGACCCTCCCGAGGGTGACGTCACGATCAGCTGGTGGGCGGGGCAGGTGGCCTCGAAGGACGGCGGCGACCTGCGGCGTCGGCTCATCGCCGAGTTCCAGAAGGAGCACCCGAACATCCGGGTGCGCATCGTGAGCGCCCCGAGCGACACCGACACGAACCGCACCAGCCTGACGACCCAGATCGCCGCGGGCAGCAGCACCCCGGACGTCTACCTCGGGGACGTCGCGTGGCCCGGGCAGTTCGCGAAGAACAAGCTCGCGACCCCGGTGAACGAGCTCGTCGGCGCGGACTTCTTCGACCAGTTCCCCGAGGGGCTCCGGCAGGCCGCGAGCGTCGACGGCACGTACTACATGTTCCCGCTCTACATCGACGAGTCGTTCTTCCTGTACCGGAAGGACCTGCTCGCCAAGCACTCCCTGCAGGTCCCGAGGTCGTGGGAGGAAGTGCGCGAGACCGCGGCGAAGCTCGTCGACACCGGCGACGTCAGCTACGGGTTCGCGTTCCAGGGCGACGTGTACGAGGGACTCACCTGCAACGTCACCGAGTTCGTCGCGGACGCCGGCGGCTCGCTGCTCAACGACGACCTGACGAGACCCGAGACCACGAGCTCGGAGACGAAGCGCGCGTTCGAGTTCATGCGCTCCCTGATCACCGACGGCGCCAGCCCACGCGCCACCCTGACGTACCAGGAGCAGGACACGAACGACGCGTTCTCGGGCGGCCGAGCGGCGTTCCTCCGCAACTGGTCGTACGCGTGGGGCATCGCGAACGGGCCGGACAGCCAGGTCGCCGGCAAGGTCGGACTCGCGGCGCGGCCGACCTTCGACGGGCAGGACGAGCACCACTCGACCATCGGCGGGTGGGGCAACTACATCAACCCGCACACGCAGCAGCCGGCAGCAGCGCTGACGTTCGCGAGCTGGATGTCGAGCGAGACGGCGCAGCAATTCCTCACCCGCGAGGGCGGGGTCCTGCCGGCCCGGAGCGAGTCGCTCACGAGCCAGGACGCGAAGCGCCAGCAGCGACCGACGTACGACACCGCCGCGGGCATCACGCTCGTGCCCCGTCCGACGTCGACGGCCTACTACCCGAAGGTCTCGCAGGGCGTCTACCAGAACGGCAACAGCATCCTCGGCGGCCAGGCGTCCGTCGACGGCGGCACGAGCACGATGGCGTCGGCCATCGCGCTGGCCCTGAAGGGTGAGGCACTGTGAGCGCCGGCACCGCGACGCGGTCGTCGACCCGTCCAGGAGGCGCGGGTCGCCTCGACCCGCCGCCCCGCCTCAGCGGGCGGTCGCGGCTCGACCGCATCCGTGCGCGGGGCGCGTGGGGCTTCGCGGCCCCGGCGCTCCTGGTCGTCGCGGCGGTGACGATCTTCCCGGTGGTCTACTCGATCGTCCTGAGCTTCGCGGACGTCGAGGTCGGCTACGAGGGGTTCACGATCCGGTCGTTCGGCCTCGGCAACTACGCGGCCCTGCTGCAGAGCGCGGACTGGTACCGGGCGCTCGGGTTCACCGTGCTGTACACGGTCGTGACGGTGTTCGTCGAGCTCGTGCTCGGCATGCTCGTGGCCCTCGTGCTCGAGCGGCTCGGGGCGACCCGGGGCTGGATGCTGGCGCTGATGCTCATCCCGTGGTCGCTCGTCACGATCGTGAACGCGCAGCTCTGGAAGTACATCTACGACTCGACGTACGGCGTCGCGACCTGGTTCTTCGGGCTCTTCGGCGAGGCCCCGGTGATCCTCGGCGAACCGGTACCCGCGATCACCGGGCTGATGGTCGCGGACATCTGGAAGACGACGCCGTTCGTGGCGATCATCCTGCTCGCGGGGCTCGTGCAGATCTCCGAGGACCACTACGAGGCGGCCGAGCTCGACGGCGCGAGCACCTGGCAGACGTTCTGGCGGGTGGTGCTCCCGCAGCTCACGCCGACCCTGACCATCGCGGTGCTGTTCCGCATCCTGCAGGCGTTCGGCGTGTTCGACCTGCCGTTCGTGCTGACGAACGGCGGTCCGGGCACCGCCACCCAGTCGCTCGCGATCATGGGCTACAAGGTGCTCTTCCAGGACATCAACATCGGCCCCGGTGCGGCGATCGCGACGTCCACGGCGATCATCGTCGCGGCGGGGTGTCTGCTGTTCCTCCGGGCGTTCCGGAACCAGGCGAAGGGAGGGGATGCCTGATGCCCCGTCAACGCGTCCGCAAGGGCTGGCGGAAGTGGGTCAACACCGTCAACGTCAGTGGTGTCGTCATCGCGGTGCTCACCGCGCTGCCGCTGTACTGGCTCGTGTCGACGTCGCTCAAGCCGGCGTCCGAGATCGGGCAGTCGCCGCCCACCGCCTTCCCGCAGTCGTTCACCCTCGACAACTTCGTGGTGGCCTTCCGCGACAACGCGCTCGGCCAGTACATGGTGAACAGCGTCATCGTGTCGGTGTCGACGACGGTGATCGTGCTCGCGCTGTCGTTCCTCGCCGGCTACGCGCTCGCAGGGCGGTGGATCCGCGGGCGGACGGCGATCATGACCTCGTTGCTCATGCTCTCGGTGTTCCCGGCGATCGCCGTGCTGACCCCGCTGTACCTGCTCGAGCGGAACCTCGGGCTGCTCAACTCCTACCCGGGGCTGATCGTGCCGTACGTGGCGTTCAACCTGCCCTTCGCGATCTGGATCATGCGGAACTACCTGGTCGGGATCCCCTCGACGATCGAGGAGGCCTCCGAGATCGACGGTGCCGGAGCCTGGCGCACGGTGCTCTCCGTGATCCTGCCGATGGCGAAGCCCGGGCTCTTCACGGTCGGGGTGTTCACGTTCACGGCGTCGTGGAGCGAGTTCCTCATGGCGCTGACGTTCAACAGCGAGAACTCGTTCCGGACGATCCCGGTCGGGATCGCCCTGTTCGGGACGCAGTTCACCGTGCCGTTCGCCCAGATCTTCGCGGCGAGCGTGGCGGCGACGGTGCCGATCGTGATCCTCGTGCTGGTGTTCCGCCGGTCGATCGTGTCCGGCCTGACGTCGGGCGCGGTGAAGGGCTGAGCCGGGCCCGGAACGGGACGGGAGGCGCGTGGCGGACCCGCCACGCGCCTCCCGTCCGATCGCGACCCGTCGTCAGCGGCGACGCGGGTCGCGGGCGGTGTCCGTGAAGAAGTCCTCGTAGAGGCCGGCACCGTCCTGCAGCTCGCCGTACTTCCACCGCTTGCGCATCCGACGGAACGTCTCGATGCGCACCGGGTCGACGCCCTGCTGGGATTCGTACTTGCCCATGGTTCCTCCCCGCTCGTGGTCGTACCCCCGATCGGGGCATCCGATCGTGACGGTACGGGTGCGTGGCCCGTCCGTCCGGCAAGATAGGTAGGGAAGTTACCTAACTGCGCTTGGTGGACAAACGTTCGAGGTGCGTCCGCCCGCGCCCGTACTCTGCCGTCAAGGGGACGGGGCGCCGAACTCGAGCGCCTCGATGACCCGGTCGATGACCCGGACGTACTTCGCCCGCTCCCGTTCCGTGAAGGAGGACAACAGCTCGTGCAGATGCTCGTTCGTGCTGTCCATCGCCGTCGCGTAGGCACGCTCGGTCTCGGGGGTCAGCTCGATGTAGCGACTCCGGCCGTCGTCCGGGTTCGGCACGCGGCACAGGTGCCCGGCACGCTCCAGTCGGTCGACGGTGCCGGTGACCGCCGGTCCGCTCAGGCCGAGGTGCGACGCGAGGTCCTTGACCCGCACCTTGCGTTCGGCGGCCTCGGCGCGGGCGACGAACTGCAGCACCGTCAGGTCCGAGCCGGAGACGTCCATCCGCTCGCGGAGTCGTCCCCGCAGCGCTCCCATCGCGGCTTCGAGCCGGGTGATGGCGGCCGTCAGGTCGATCTCACTCACGCGGTCGCCCCTTCGGTGCGCATCGGTTCCGCGCAACGATACGCCGCGCTCACCGGGACAGCGTATCCAGATAACGAGGGGGACCGCGGGATCTGGACATCCGAGCCGTGGGGGTGCGCATGGCCGACCCACTGACCGACGACTTCGCCGAGGGACAGACCACGACGCCGGCGACGGTCCGGTTCGAGGTGTCCGGCGGACATCCGGACGACGCCGTGCGGGACCTCGGCGCGGTCTACGGCGGCACGCAGTGGGTCGCGCGGCTGACCGACGCGCCGTTCGACTACCGGTACACGGCGATCGGCGACGCCGAGGTGACCATCCGCCGGTCGCAGTTGCGCGGCGCCCTCTCCGGGGTGGTGCCGGCCGGTGGCGACTACGTCGTGACGTGGATCAGCTCCGGCACCGCCGAGATCGAACGGCTGGGGGAGCGGTACGCCCTGCCGCTCGACGCCCCGGCACTCTTCCCGCCGGACCACGACTACGCCTTCCGCACCGCGGACTACGACCAAAGGGTCGTGCACCTCGACCGAGCGTTCGTCCGCCGGGTCGCCGTGACGCGCACCGACGTCGGCGACCACGCGCTGCGCTTCGACGACCGGCACGTGCCGGGGTCCGAGACGGCGCGGCGCTGGCAGGGGGCGTTGACTGCGCTCGCACGGTCGCTGCGCGTCGGCGGCACGGACTCCGTCGCCTGGCAGACCGCCAAGGTCACCGCCGCCGAGGTCTTCCTCGACATGTTCCCGCCGAAGCTCGACGACCTGCCCGGGGTGCTCGGGCAACCGCGCAACGCCCGTCTCCGTGCAGCGGTCGAGTACGTCCACGACCACGCCGCGGAGCCCGTCACGATCGGCGACCTGTCGGCGGCGTCGGGGTTGAGCGTGCGCTCGGTGCAGGAGTCGTTCCGTCGGGTGTTCGACGTGTCCCCGCTGACGTACCTGCGGCAGGTGCGCCTCGACCGGGTGCGCGCCGAGCTGCTCGACGCCGATCCGCTCGCCGGGGCGGTCGGGGACGTCGCTCGTCGGTGGGGGTTCGCGCACCTCGGGCGGTTCTCGGCGGCGTACGCGGAGCGGTTCGGGGAGTACCCGAAGCAGACGCTGCGGCGCTGACGGTCGCGGTGCGGCGCTGACGGTGGGGTCCGCCGCGCGGTGTCAGCGGTCCGCGGGCGCCGGTCCGGTGCTCCGGCGCACGCGCAGGGTCGTCGGCAGCCGGACGTGGTCCGACGTCGGCTCACCGCGCAGCATCGTGAGGAGCATCTCGACCGCCCGTGAGCCGAGCTCGACGAGGGGCTGCGCGACGGTGGTCAGCGGCGGCGTGGTGGTCGCGGCCTGGGGCACGTCGTCGAACCCGACCACCGACAGGTCCCCGGGCACGTGGAGTTCGAGCTCGGCTGCGGCGCGGAGCACACCCACCGCCGACGAGTCGTTCGCCGCGAACACCGCGGTCGGACGGTCCGGTCCGGCGAGCAGGTCGCGGGCGACCTCGGCCGAGCGGTCCTCCTGGTAGCCGCCGTCGCGGACCAGTGACTCGTCCACCGACAGGCCCGCTGCCGCCAGTGCGCGTCGGTAGCCGGCCTCGCGCAGCTGTGCCGACGCCAGGTCCGGACGACCCCGGAGGTGCGCGATCCGGGTGTGCCCGAGCGCGACGAGGTGCTCGACGGCCTGGACGGCCCCGGCCTCGTTGTCCGAGTCGACGGTGGCGTGCCCCTCGGGGCCGGTGTGCGGGTCGATCGCCACGACCGGGATCGACGAACTCGAGAGCGCCGTGCTCGGGGTCACCACGATCGCGCCGTCGATGAGCGTGCCGGACAACCGCGAGAGCGACCGGCGTTCCCATCCCTTCTGCTCGGCACCGGTCACGAGCCCGGCGTACGCGAGCAGTTCGTACCCGGTGCCGGTGGTGGCGCCGGACACCCCGCGCAGGAGCTCGGTCGAGAACGGCTCGAACTCGGTGACGAGGATGCCGATGACGTTCGTCCGCGAGCTGCGGAGGCTGCGTGCGACGAGCGAGGTCTCGTAGCCGAGCTGCTCGACGACCTCCTGCACGCGCAGGATCGTTGCGGGGGCGACGCCGTCGCGTTGGTTGATCACCTTCGACACCGTGGGGATCGAGACTCCGGCGGCGCGTGCGACGTCCGCGATGGTGACCCGGCCGGCTCCGGGACGCATGCCGAGAGCCGTGTCCATGTGCACACCGTACCGCTGAGCTGACGCCCGAATTGGTAAAGAAAACGTTATCGATATCGATTGACACGGCTCGATGGCAGCTGGCACGCTCTCCGCAGCGGCAGTCGATGTCGCTGATTGTCAACGACGACACTTCAGGAGATCCACGATGACGAGGAAGATCCGTGCCACGGCAGCCATCGCGCTGATCGGGGCGACAGCACTGGTGGCCGCAGGCTGCTCGGCCGGCAGCGACGCCGCCGGGGGCGACAGCGGCGACGGGAAGGTCTCGATGACCTTCTGGAACAACTCGACGACCGGGCCGGGCAAGGCCTTCTGGCAGGACACGGTCAAAGCCTTCGAGGCGAAGAACCCGAACGTCACGATCAAGATCCAGGCCATCCAGAACGAGGACCTGGACGGCAAGCTCCAGACCGCCCTCAACTCGAACTCCGCCCCGGACGTCTTCTCGCAGCGCGGCGGCGGCAAGATGGCCGCGATGGTCAACGCCGGCCAGCTCATGGACATCTCCGACTCGATCGGCTCCGGTGCCAAGAGCGGGATCAGCGACGGATCGTTCAAGGCCTTCGAACTCAACGGCAAGACGTGGGCGATGCCGACGAACGTCGACCCCGAGGGCATCTGGTACAGCCAGGACCTCTTCGAGGAGGCCGGCATCGAGGGCACGCCGACCACGATGGACGAGCTGAACGCCGACATCCAGAAGCTCAAGGACAAGGGCATCCAGCCGGTCGCCGTCGGGGCGAAGGACGCCTGGCCGGCGGCGCACTGGTACTACAACTTCGCGCTGCGGGCCTGCTCGTCGAACGTGCTCAACAAGACCGCGCAGGACCTGAAGTTCGACAACAAGTGCTGGAAGCAGGCCGGTGAGGACACCAAGGCCTTCTTCGACACGAAGCCCTTCAACGACGGCTTCCTGACCACCTCGGCCCAGCAGGGCGCCGGTAGCTCCGCCGGACTCGTCGCGAACCACAAGGCCGCGATGGAGCTCATGGGCGCCTGGGACCCGGGCGTGATCTCCTCGCTCACCCCGGACGGCAAGCCGCTGCAGGACCTCGGCTTCTTCCCGTTCCCGGAGGTCTCCGGCGGCAAGGGTGCGCCCGGCTCGATGATGGGCGCCGTGGGCGGGCTCTCCTGCTCGGCGAAGGCCCCGAAGAAGGCCTGCACCGACTTCCTCAACTTCGTCACCACGAAGAGCGTGCAGGAGAACTACTACAAGGCGTTCAACTCGATCCCCGCGAACAAGGACGCGCAGTCGGTCGTGACCGAGCCGTACCTGACCACGGTGCTCAAGGCGTACAACGACGCCCCGTTCGTCTCGAACTACCTCGACACGCTCTACGGCCAGAACGTCGGCAACGCGCTCAACACCAGCGTCGTCAACCTGCTCGCCGGCAAGGGGTCCGTCTCGGACATCGTGTCGACCGTCAACCAGGCCGCGGCGAAGGGCTGAGACACATGACCACCTCCGTCGCACTGCGCTCGAACGAAGCGCCGGCCGGGACGGGGCGTCGCACGGGCGGGGCCGACGGTTCGCCGTCGGCCCCGGCCCGCCGGGCCCGCAAGGGCACCGACGTCCGCACCCGGGTCGAGATCGCCGTCCTCGCCGGTCCGGCGGTGATCATGTTCGTCGGGTTCGTCATCCTGCCCGTCGCACTCGCCGCCTACTACGGCTTCTACAAGTGGCAGGGCTACGGCGCCCCGGTCGACTTCGTCGGCCTGCAGAACTACACGGTGATCTTCACCGACCCCGACTTCCGGGCGGTGCTCTGGCACAACCTGTTCATCGTCATCGGCTCACTCGTCGTGCAGGGCCCGATCGCGATCGTCCTCGCGCTGCTGCTCAACCAGCGGATCCGCGGCCGCGGGCTCATCCGCGTCCTCATCTTCCTGCCGTACGTCATCTCCGAGGTCATCGTCGGCACCGGGTGGAGCCTCATGCTCCAGTCGAGCGGTGCGCTGAACGACCTGCTGCAGAGCATCGGCCTGGGCGGCCTGCGGAACGACTGGCTGTCGAACCCCGACATCGCGCTCTGGACCCTGCTCGGGATCATCTCGTGGAAGTACATCGGCTTCGCGGTGATCCTCTTCCTCGCCGGCCTGCAGAGCATCCCCGAGGAACTGTTCGAGGCCGCGCAGCTCGACGGCGCGAGCTACTGGCAGATCCAGCGACGCATCACGCTGCCCCTCCTCGGACCGACGCTCCGCATCTGGGCGTTCCTGTCGATCATCGGGTCACTGCAGCTGTTCGACCTCGTCTACATCATCTGGGGGCAGTACATCGCCTCGACCGCCGGGACCTCGACGATGGCGACCTACATGGTCGGCAACGGCCGCCTGTCCGGCAACTACGGGTACGGCAACGCCGTCGCCGTGGTGATCTTCCTCATCTCGCTGGTCGTCGCCCTCGTCTACCAGCGGTTCGTCCTGCGCCGCGACACCGCCGGCGCCCTGACCGAGAAGAGCGACCGATGACCGCCACCGCCTCCATCGTCGCGCCGAAGCGCCGCCAACGTGACACCGGACCCGTCCGGCGTGAGCGCAACCTCGGCACGTACTTCATCGCGCTGCTGTTCATCGCCGTGTGCATCGGCCCGGTCGCGTACATCGTGCTCGGCGGGTTCCGCACGAACTCGCAGATCACCGCGAGCCCGGCAGGGCTGCCGAACCCGTGGCAGATCGGCAACTACGTCACCGTCCTGACGAGCGGCGTGTTCTGGCAGCAGCTCGGCAACTCGGTGATCGCCGGCGTCACCACCACCCTCGGCGTGGTCGTGCTCGGCCTCATGGTGAGCTTCGTGCTCGCCCGGTACCGGTTCCGGGGGAGCGGCGCGCTCTACTCGCTGTTCGCGGCCGGCCTGATGTTCCCGATCACGGTCGCCATCACGCCGCTCTACATCCTCGTGAAGGACCTCGGCCTGACGAACAACCTGGCGGGCGTGATCCTCCCGCAGATCGCGTTCGCCCTGCCGACGACGGTCATCATCCTGGTGCCGTTCCTCCGGGCGATCCCGGACGAGCTCGAGGAGGCGGCCGCCATCGACGGCGCGAGCAAGCTCGGGTTCTTCTTCCGCATGGTCGTCCCGCTGTCGCTCCCCGGCGTCGTGACGGTCGGTATCCTCGCGTTCATCGGCAGCTGGAACAGCTACCTCCTGCCGCTGTTCATCCTGAACGACGCGTCGACCTACACGCTGCCGCTCGGGGTCCAGGCGTTCGCGTCCCAGTACTCGGTCGACACCGCCCGGGTGCTCGCGTTCACCTCGCTCTCGATGATCCCGGCGCTCGTGTTCTTCGCGATCTTCCAGAAGCGCATCGTCGGCGGCCTGACCGGGGCGGTGAAGGGGTGACGGCGACGGACGCGACACGGACCGTCGGACGCGAGCCGCGCCTCCAGTCCGACCCGCGCCGTGTCGAGGACGCGACCGGCGCCGACCGCGCGACCGCCCTGCTCGCCGCCATGACGCTCGAGGAGAAGACCGCGCAGCTCGTCGGCTACTGGCTCGACCAGAACGGCGTGGTCGCCCCGATGCAGGGGGAGATGGCGGCGCACGACGACGCCGACGGCCGCACCCTGGCCGACGTCACGCGCCACGGACTCGGCCAGTTCACCCGCGTCTACGGCACCCGCCCCGTCGAGCCGGACGAGCGCGCGGCGTGGCTGTGGTCGGAGCAGCGACGACTCAAGCGCGAGACGCGACTCGGGATCCCGGCACTCGTGCACGAGGAGTGCCTCACCGGGCTCGCCGCCTGGAAGGCCGCCACGTTCCCGACGCCGCTGGCGTGGGGCGCTGCCTTCGACCCGGAGCTCGTCGAGCAGGTCGGCGAGGCGATCGGCGACTCGATGCGGCAGCTCGGCGTGCACCAGGGCCTCGCCCCGGTGCTCGACGTCGTCCGCGACCCACGGTGGGGGCGGGTGGACGAGTGCATCGGCGAGGACCCGTACCTCGTCGGGACGATCGGCACCGCCTACGTCCGGGGCCTGCAGCGGGCCGGGGTGGACGCGACGCTCAAGCACTTCCTCGGGTACTCCGCGTCGCAGGCGGGGCGGAACCACGCTCCCGTGCACGCCGGGCCGCGCGAGGTCGCGGACGTCTTCCTGCCGCCGTTCGAGATGGCACTGCGCGACGGCGGCGCGCGGAGCGTCATGAACTCGTATGCCGAGGTCGACGGCGTGCCGGTCGCGGCGAACGGTGACCTGCTGACCGACCTGCTCCGTGGCCGGCTCGGGTTCGACGGCACGGTGGTCGCCGACTACTTCTCGGTCGCGTTCCTCGAGGTCATGCACGGCGTCGCCGCCGACCGTGGCGAAGCGGCCGCACTCGCCCTCACCGCGGGCATCGACGTCGAGCTGCCCACCGGGGACGCCTACCTCGGGCCGCTCGTCGACCGTGTCCGCTCCGGTGACGTCGACGAGTCGCTCGTCGACCGTGCGGTGCTCCGCGTGCTCCGGCAGAAGGAGCGGCTCGGGCTGCTCGACCCGGACGCGTTCGAGGACGAGCCGCCGACCGGGATCGACCTCGACACCCCTCGGCACCGGGCGCTCGCGAAGGAGCTCGCGGCGCGGTCGCTCGTGCTGCTGTCGAACGGACCCGAGGCGCCGGTCCTGCCGCTGGCCCCGGGCGCGTCGGTGGCGCTGATCGGTCCGAACGCCGATCGCGCCGAGGCCCTGCAGGGGTGCTACTCCTTCGCCAACCACGTGCTCGCCGCGCACCCCGACCTGCCGCTCGGCTTCGCCATCCCGACCGTGCGCGAGGCGCTGACGGAGTCGCTCGGGGCCGACACCGTCCGGTTCGCCGCGGGCTGCTCCGTGACCGGCGACGACCGCTCCGGGTTCGACGACGCGGTCGCGGTCGCGGAGCGCTCCGACGTGGCGGTGGTCGTCGTCGGCGACCAGGCCGGACTGTTCGGCCGCGGGACCGTCGGCGAGGGGAACGACACCGAGTCCCTCGACCTGCCGGGCGTCCAGCGCGAGCTCGTCGAGGCGGTGGTCGCCACCGGCACGCCGACCGTCCTCGTGCTCCTGACCGGACGGCCGTACGCCATCGGGTGGGCGCTCGACGGCGACGCTCCCCGTCCGGCCGCGGTGGTGCAGGCGTTCTTCCCCGGCGAGGGCGGTGGTCTCGCGATCGCGGACCTCCTCACCGGCGCCGCCGCACCGTCCGGTCGTCTGCCGGTCTCGCTCCCGCGGGCCGCCGGCGCGCAGCCGTACACGTACCTGCACCCGCGCCTCGGCGGGCCGTCCGACGTGACCGCGACCGACTCGACGCCCGTCCGGCCGTTCGGGTTCGGGCTCTCGTACACCTCCTTCGCGTACGAGGACCTCGTCGTCGACCCGACCGTGTCCAGCGCGGGGGGCTTCGACACGTGGGTGACCGTCCGGAACACCGGGGAACGTGCGGGCGAGGACGTGGTGCAGCTGTACGGGCACGACGTGCAGGGGAGCGTCACCCGGCCGGTCGCCCAGCTGCTCGGCTACGCCCGGGTCGCGCTCGGCCCGGGGGAGTCCGTGCGCCTGCGGTTCAGCGTGCCCGTCCAGCGGTTCGCGTTCACCGACCGTGCCCTGCGGAAGGTGGTCGAGCCCGGGGACGTGGAGGTGTGGGTCGCGTCCCACGCCGCGGCGTCCGGACCGACCGGTGGGGTGCGCGCCGACGGGATCGTCGCGGTGGGCGGCGGGACCGGCCCCGCGCCCGTCCCCGGGTCCGCCACGGCGCGTGCGGTCGTCCGCGTCACCGGGCCGGTGCGCGAGGTCGAGCCGTCCGACCGGCGGACGGTCACCTGGGAGCGGGTCTGACCGGACCGACGACGGGACGGACGGGAGGCGCGGTGCGGGCTCGCACCGCGCCTCCCGTCCCGTTCGTGGCCGGCATCCGGGTCAGAGCATCCCGGTGAGCACCCCGCCGTCGGCGCGGACCGCCGCACCGTTCGTGGCGGACGCCCGCGGGCTGGCGAGGTAGGCGACGAGGTCCGCGATCTCGTCGGGCCGGATGAACCGTTCGAGCAGGGTCGTGCGGTTCTGCCCGATCACCGCGGCCTGCACGGCCTCGACCGGGGCGTCCTGCGCGGCCGCGATCGTCTCGATCGTGGCCGCGACCCCGTCGGACCAGGTCGGGCCGCCGAGGACCGTGTTCACGGTGACGCCCGTCCCCCGGGTCCGCTTCGCCAGGCCGTTGCCGAGCGCGATCACCGCGGCCTTCGTGACGCCGTAGTGCACCATGTCGACGGGCACGTTCACGCCGGACTCGCTGCTGACGAACACGATCCGGCCCCAGCCGCGCTCGAGCATCGGGTCGAGCAGTGCCCGGGACAGTCGGACGCCGCTCATCAGGTTGACGTCGAGGTACCGCTGCCACTCGGCATCGTCGACCGATCCGAAGTCGGCCAGGCCGAACAGTCCGACGTTGTTCACGAGCACGTCGACCTCCGGGAGCTGCTCGAGCAGCGCGTCCACCTGCGCCGGGTCGGCGAAGTCCGCCGGGATCCCGGACACCTCGGCGCCGGGGAGCGCCGCTCGCAACCGGGCGACGGCGGCGTCGACCCCCGTGCGTTCCCGTCCGTTCAGCACGACGCGGGCTCCCTCCGCCGCGAGGGCTGCTGCGACGGCGTACCCGATGCCCTGCGTCGAGCCGCTGACGAACGCCGTCCGGCCCCTGATGTCGAGATCCACGTCGTACTCCTGTCGTGTCGGTTCACTTGCCTGGGCAAGTCAATGTACGCAGGTTCACTTGCCTGAGCAAGTCATGCTGGTACGCTCTCCCCATGCCGGATGACGCCACCACCACCGGGCTCGACGCTGAGGAGCTCGAGGTCTGGGTCGCCCTCGCGACCGTGCTCGAACGACTGCCGACCGCGCTGGACGCGCAACTGCAGCGTGACGCCGGCCTGACGCACTTCGAGCACGGCGTCCTGTTCGCCCTCGACAGCGAACCCGACCGGACCCTGCGGATGAGCGTGCTCGCCGCCGCCGCGAGCTGCACCCTGTCGCGGCTGTCCCGCGCGGTGACACGGCTGGAGCAGAAGGGGTGGGTCCGGCGCGTGGTCGACCCGACCGACGGGCGGTTCACCCTCGCCGTGCTCACCGACAGCGGGCACGAGCAGGTCGTGGCATCCACGCCGGCGCACCAGGCGCTCGTCCGGCGTGTGGTCTTCGACGCGCTCACGCCGGCCCAGGTGCGGCAGCTCGGCGCGGTCAGTCGACGCATCGCCGAGGCCGTCGGCGGGACACCGGTCTGGTCCCCGCCGATGCGGTGAGTCAGGGGCGCGGCGGGGCCGTGTAGGACCCGTTCCGAACGTCCTCGACGAGTGACCGCTCGGACGGGTCCCAGCCGTAGGCGGCCCGTGCCTTCGTCGCGAGGAGGTGCGTGGACGTCGTCAGCGTCCGGACCGCCGGGCCCATCTGCGCCTCGGCGACCTCGAGCGGGACGGAGACGCTCGGGGTGCCGGTGAGGGTGCCGATCGCCTCCGCGAGTTCCCGGAAGGTGAACGGCACCGAACCGACCGCGTTGACGACGCCGGCGACCGGGTGCTCGATCGCCCGGACGTACAGGTCGGCGAGGTCGTCGACGTGCACGGGGTACCAGGCGTTCGCACCGTCGCCGATGTACGTCGCGGCGCCGTTCGCGACGGCGGCGTCGATGAGGCCGGTGACGAGCCCGGTCCCGCCGCGGCCGAAGACGAGCCCGGCGCGGACGGCGATCCCGGTGATGCCCGGCGCGCCGAGCACGATGCGTTCGGCCTGTGCTTTGACCGGCTGGGCGCTGACCTCGGGGAGGACCGCGTCCTCGGTGACGTCCGTCGGGTCGAAGCCGTAGACGAGTCCGGTGGAGGTGTAGACGACGGGCTTCGGGGAGGTCCCGGTGGTCCCGTTCGTTCCGTTCGTTCCGGCGGCTTCTGCTGCTCCGGCGGTGACGGCGCGGACGGCCGCGAGCTCGTCCTCGGTCGACTGCGCGGTCGGTGCGTAGTCCGAGGCGGCGTACACCACCGCGTCGGCCGCCGCGGCTGCGGTGCGGAGCACCTCGGTGTCGGTGATCGAGCCGGCGACGGGCACTGCGCCGGCCGCGCGCAGGCGGGCGGCGCTCTGCTCGGAACGGGCGAGCGCGGTGACGGAGTGGCCGGCGGAACGGAGGTGTTCGACGAGGACCGAGCCGAAGTAGCCGGTGCCGCCGATGACGAAGATCTGCATGGACGGCACGCTAAACTCTGACATCAGTGTCAAGGTCAAGCGAGGAGCAGCGACGATGCAGATCGGCGATCTGAGCCGGGCCAGCGGGGCGAGCGCGCGGTCGCCGCGCTACTACGAGCAGCTCGGGTTCATCCGACCGGAGCGCCGGGCCAACGGCTACCGCGACTACGACGAGTCCGACGTCGAGACCGTCGGCACGATCAAGATGCTCCTCGACCTCGGGCTGCCGACGGCGCTCATCGAACAGGTCCTGCCGTGCACCCGCGGCCGGAAGGTCGAGGACCAGTGCCCGGGCATCATCGACCAGGTCGTCGCGATCCGGGACGACATGGACGCGCGGGCGCAGCGGCTCCTCGCGACGAGGGACGCCCTGTCGGAGTCGCTCTCGCGCGTCGGACGCTGAACCGCTCCGCAGGCGGATTCCGCACGCGTGCAGCGACCGTCCCTAGGGTGACGCCATGCATGACGAACCTGACGGGGGACAGCACCCGATCGTGCCGACCGAGCACGGTGCCGTGCGCCACGGTCGCCAGCGGCGCGCAGCCCGCACCCTCTTCCCGGCGATCGGCGGCGTCCTCGCGATGGCACTCGTGCTCACGGGCGGGTACGCGGCCTGGTCGTACGCGCAGCTCGACAGCGCCGTGACGAAGGTGCACGTGGCGCTCCCGCACCCCTCGGCGTCCGCCGACGTCGACGGGTCGGCCGAGAACATCCTGCTCGTGGGGGACGACCACCGTCCGGCCGACGCCACCCCGCAGGAGCTCGCCGAGCTCGGCACGCAGCTCGACGACGGGGCGACGAACACCGACACCATGATCGTGCTGCACATCCCCGCGGGCGGGGGCAGCGCGACGATGATCTCGTTCCCGCGCGACTCGTGGGTGCCGATCCCCGGCCACGGCACGTTCAAGTTGAACAGCGCGTTCTCGGACGGTGCGGCGAACGGCGGCGGCGACGCCGGGGGCATGCGCCTCCTCATCCAGACCATCGAGAACATCAGCGGCCTGCAGATCGACCACTTCGTGCGCGTCTCGCTGCTCGGCTTCTACCAGCTCGTGAAGGCGCTCGGGCCGATCCAGGTCTGCCTGAACGAACCCGCCCACGACCCGAACTCGAACGTCGACCTCCCCGCGGGGGACTCGACGCTGAACGCCTCGCAGGCGCTCTCCTTCGTCCGGCAGCGCGACGGGCTCCCGCGCGGTGACCTCGACCGCGAGGTCCGCCAGCAGTACTTCCTCTCGCAGGAGGCCCGCAAGGTCCTCTCCGCCGGCACCCTCCTCAACCCGGTGAAGGTGTCGGGCCTGCTGCACGGTGTCGGGGACGCCGTGCAGATCGACGACGGTCTCAGCATCCCGAGCCTCGTCAACACGTTCCGCAGCATCGACCTGTCGAGCATCCGGTCGACGACCATCCCCACCGCGGGGACCCCGACCATCGACGGCTACTCGACGGTGGCGGTCGACTTCGGCGCGGTGCCGGCGTTCATCCAGGGCATCGTGGGCGCGCCCGCGGCGTACACGGCGGCGAAGGCAGCGTCCCCGTCGAGCGTGCACGTGTCCGTGCAGAACGGCGGCTCCACGCCGGGCGGCGCGACGGCGGCCTCGGCAGCGCTCACGGCGAAGGGGTTCGTGGTCGGGGCGCCGAGCGACACCACCACCACGGCGGCCACGGTCGTCGAGTACCCGAAGGGCGCCGAGGCCGCGGCGAAGGCCGTCGTCGCGGCGGTCCCCGGAGCCACGGCGGTCCGCTCGACCACGGTGTCGGGGGTGACGCTCGTGCTCGGGACCGACGGGCACACGGTCGGGGCCGCGGGGGCTGCCGGGTCCGGTTCCGGCTCCGGCTCCGGCGCGGGCGCTCGCTCCGGGTCGTCCGCGTCCGGCGCCTCCGGTTCGTCCGGTACCGGTTTGTCCGGTGCCGGGTCGTCCGCGCCCGCGGCCACCCCGTCGTCCACCCCGGTCGGCAACGCGTACGGCAAGCAGGGCACCTGCATCAACTGATCGCACCCCCGGCCACCGCGCCGTGTCAGCATGGAGCGTGCTGACCGTCGGGATCCTCGTCGTCGCGGGCGTGGTGGCCGGGGTGATCGGCACCGCCGGCGGGATCACCTCGCTCGTGGCCTACCCGGCGCTGCTCGCCGTCGGGGTCCCACCGCTCGCCGCGAACGTCACGAACTCCGTCGCGCTCATCGGCAGCGGTGCGAGCTCCGCGTTCCGCGCGCGGCACGAGGTGCGCGCCGAACCAGCTGTCCTGCGTCGCTGGATGCCGACGACCGTCGCCGCCTCGCTCGCGGGCGCGGTGCTCCTGGTCGTCACACCGGCGCACCTCTTCGACCGCATCGTCCCGTTCCTCGTGCTCGCCGGGGGACTGCTCCTGCTGCTGCAGCCGCTCATCGACCGTCGTCGTGCACGGGCCGCCGGTGACGCCGCGGGTGGGCGCGGCGCCGCCGCCTCGGCCGGGATCGTCGGGGTCGGCGTCTACAACGGGTACTTCGGCGCCGGGTCCGGTGTGCTCATGATCGCCGTGCTGCTGCTCACCGGGGAGTCGTCCCTGCACCGTGCGAACGCCGTGAAGAACGTGCTGCTCCTCGCCGCGGACCTGTTGCCGGCGGTCGTGTTCGCGGTGTCCGGGCACGTCGTGTGGTCCGCCGCCGTGGCCCTCGGCGCGGGGGCGGTGGTCGGCGGGCTCGTCGGACCGACCGTCGCCCGGCGGGTGCCGCACGGGGTCCTCCGCGTCGCGATCGCGTGCTGCTCGGTCGCGCTCGCCGTGTACCTGTTCGTCACGGTGGCGTCGTCCTGACCCGCGGGGACGGTGGTCGCTGACGCCCCGGGACGACCGTCCGGATCGGTACGGTGGTCGGCATGGCACGATTCACGCCCCCAGCCGCCGACGCCGTCCGCGCACGCCTCCTGCTCGCCGCGCGCGACGAGTTCGCCGCGGCGGGGCTCGTCGGCGGCAAGGTCGAGCGGATCGCCGCCGCCGCATCGAGCAACAAGGCGCAGGTCTTCCACTACTTCGGCAGCAAGGAGGGGCTGTTCGACGCCCTCGTCGAGCAGACCGTCGCCGAGACCTTCGACCTCGTCCCGCTCGACACCGACGACCTGCCCGGGTTCGCCGGCCGGTTGCACGACTCGTGGACCGAGCGGCCCTGGGCCCAGCGGCTGGCGACCTGGCACCGGCTCGAGCGCGCGTCGGCCGCTCCGCTCGAGGCGATCGTCGAACGCCGGACCACGATGGTCGCCGAGGTCGAGCGGGCGCAGCGGGCCGGCGTCCTGCCGCGCAGCTACCGACCCGCCGTGCTGCTCGGCCTCGTGCTGCACCTCGCGGCGTTCTGGAGCGATGCCTCCGCGGAGTCCGAGGCCCTGACGCGCGCGGTGGTGCCGGCGCGGCGGCGGCAGATCGTCGTCGACGCCGTCACGTCACTCGTCGGTGGCTGACGGTCAGGACCCCGCGCCGAACGGCAGGCCGAGGCCGAGGCCGAACGGCACGCCCAACCCGAGGAAGCCGGACGCGGCGACGGCGGCCGGCAGCACAACCGTGACGAGCGTCAGGGTCGCGCCGATGAGCACCGCCGCGAAGGCGAGGCCGTCGCCGCGCTCGCCGGTGCGCCGGACCTCACGGCGGGCGATGAACCCGACGACGACCCCGCCGATCGGCGCGACGAAGGCGAGCGCGATGGCCACGACCGCGATGAGGCTCAGCGGAGCGACCGCGGTCGGAGCGCCAGCGGTCGGCGCGGCGTCGGGTCGGGTGGCGGGCACGTGGGCTCCGGGAGCGATGTCGGTCACGGCGACCGAGCCTACGAGTGCGACGACCGACGGGGGAGTACCCAGTCCTGGTGGCGTGGAGGCACTCCGGTGTGCCACGCTCGGTCCGTGGACGACGGACTCCTCTACGACCTCTGCAGCCGAGCGCGGCGCGTGCACATGCGAGCCGGCGGGTCGGGGCCGGCGCTCCGCGGGCTGACGGACTTCATCTCCGCCGCAGCCGATCCCCGGGGCACCTACTCCGACGCAGCCCTCGTGGCGCTCGTCGAAGCGGCGCCGGACCCGGTCGGGTTCCGGTGGGGGTTGGAGCGGCTCGAAGCGGTGAGTGCCATCCGGACCGTCCCGCCGTCGGACTACTCCGCCGACGAGGTGGCCGAGTACGAGGACGCCCAGGCTGACCTGCTGCGCCGGATCGGCCGCGACAACGGGGAGCCCGCACCGGGCCCGGTCCAGGTCGTGAAGAACGTCCTGGAGCAGTTCGTCCGCCGCTGGTACTGACCGCTGCGATCGCGCCCGGCTCAGCCGCGTCGTCCGGCGCGTGCGGCGAACGCATCGAGCGCCCCGAGCACCTCGTCGTTCCGGAAGAGGATGCCCTGCTGGTACTCGTTCTTCTTCGTCAGGATGCCAGCGGCGACGAGTCGGTCGAGGTGGGGGTACACGTTCTTCGCCTCGACGCCCATCTCGGCTGCGAGGGTCGATGCGTTGAGGACGGGCTGCCGCGCGACCACATCGAGCGCCTGCCAGATGCCGGAGTCGCGACGGGCCGTGACGGCCGTTCGCCAGCGCGCTCGGATCGACGAGATCTCGTCCACGAGCTCGCGGGCGTTGCCGATCGCTTCGAAGGAGGCTTCGGCGACCAGACGGATGATCGGCTCGATGTCTCCCCGGCGGTAGTCGGTGAGCGCTCGGACGTACCCCGCGGTGTCGGTGAGGAGGCCGGCGGAGACCGGCACCGTCACGTTCTGGGTGAGTTCGTTCGACCGGAGCATCGCCTGGAGGAGCGCCCGGCCGGTGCGTCCGTTGCCGTCGGTGAACGGGTGGACCGTCTCGAACTGGGCGTGCGTCACCGCGACCTGCGCGAGTCTGGGTAGGTCGAGTCGACGCGCGAACTCCATCACGTCCTCGACCAGCGACGGGACGCGTTCCCAGGCCGGTGCCACGTAGTCAGCGCCGACCGGCGTTCGCCCGCTGGTGCCGATCCACACGGCCTCTTCGCGGAACCGCCCGGCCTCGTGCCGGTGGTCACCGCGGAGCAGCACTTCGTGCATGGCCAGCACGGTCTCCGTCGTCAACCGGTCGGACAACTCGATCGCGGTGCGCATCGCGCGGGTGTTCGACACGATCTCGCCCGCGTTGCGCTTCCCGACGCCGCCGAGTTCCGCAGTGAAGATCTGCCGCGCGCTCGCCGTCAGGTGTTCGATCTGCGACGAGGCAGCCGCTTCCGAGCGGAGCAGCAGCGGGGCGAACGGCGCGACCTCGCTCCCGAGGGACTCATCGAAGCGCGTCAGGGCTGTCGACGCCTCGTCTGCGAGGACCGACACGGCGTCGGACAGCCGCATGGAACGATGCGCGATGCGGGGTGGAACCGCTGCTCGGTACGGCTCGGTGGTCGTTTCCCGGCGCGCGGCTCGTGGACCGTGCTCCGCGTACCGGCTCTGCCACTGCAGATCCTCGAAATCGAGCGACGGCCACGCTTCGGGAAGCAACGTCATGAGTCGGACCTCGGATTTTCTGTGATAGGTCATTATCTCAGAAAATCTGCCGTCCGCACACTGCGATCGCGCCCGGCTCAGCCCCGCTCGCGCAGGAACGCCACCTGCCGCTCCCAGTGCACGAACCCACCACCCTCGTGCCCGTTGTACGGGTACACCTCGATCGCCTTGTCCACCGAGCCGAGCGCGTTGTACGCCGCGAAGGTCGTCCTCGGCGGGACCACGTCGTCCATGAGCGCGACGGAGAACAGCGCCGGCGCGGTGATCCCCGCCGCGAAGTGCACCCCGTCGAAGTAGGCGGCCGTGTCCCACACGGTGTCGATCGCATCGCGGTGCACGGACAGGTACCGCGCGAGCTCGAGGTACGGACCACCCACGGCGACGGCGGTGCCGTTCTCCCAGTCGCTGAGGAACGCGACGTCCGGCAGGAGCGCCGTGATCGGTCCGACGTGCGCCTCGACCAGCGCGGCCGCGGCGATGGTGATCCCGCCGCCCTGGCTCCCGCCGGTCAGCGCGACGCGGTCCGGGTCGACGCCCGGCAGCGAGCGGACGGCGTCGACGAGTCGGACGGCGTCGGTGTACACGCGCCGGTAGTAGTGGTCGGCGGGGGACCCGATGCCGCTCGTCATCCAGCCGCCGATGTGCGGGCCGGAGCCGTGCGGGTCCGGAGTGTCGCCGCCGGATCCCCACCCGCTGCCCTGGCCGCGGGTGTCCATCACGACGTGCACGTACCCGGCGAGGGCCCACGAGACCCGCTCGCCAGGCAGCCCGCGACCGCCGTTGTAGCCGAGGAACTCGACGACGACCGGCAGCGGCCCGGCGGCGTCGACCGGTCGTGAGACCCAGGCCCGGACAGGGTCACCGGCGAAGCCCGGGAAGGTGAGGTCCTCGATGACGAGTCCGGTCACCGGGGTGTCGGCGGCGGCGAGGACGGGGTCGGTGCCCGACCCGGCGGCCCGGGCGTCGGCGACGGTCTCGGCCCAGAAAGCGTCGAAGTCGTCCGGCCGGCGGACGTCGGGTCGGTAGGCGCGCAGGGCGTCGAGGGGCAGGTCGGTGTACGGCATGTGGTCTCCTCCGGGCAGACCTTGGCGGATCGGGCGTACATGGTCGGAACGTCCGACCAGGTACGCCCGATCGTGCCAGGCGTTGCGATGTCGTGGCAGCCGCTCAGCGCGCGGCGGCCCGGTACTGCTCGAGCACCTCGGGGTGCGGGTCGCCGGCCACGACCGTGGTCGCCGTCTCCCACGCCGGCAGGCTCCCGGTGAGCACCCACGCCGCCTGCTTCGCCGCGCCGGCCGCCACGTACTCGCCCGGCTCCGGCACGAGGACGTCACGACCGAACACCTGCGCAGCGACGACCCGCACGGCCTCGTTGCGTGCGGCACCACCGATGAGCAGCAGCCGCTCGACGGTGACACCGGTGCCCTCGACCGCAGCGAGGCCGTCCGCGAGCGCGCACAGCATCCCCTCGACCGCGGCCCGGGCGAGGTGCGCCCGGTCCGTCGTCCCCGGCGTCATGCCGAGCAGCGACGCCGTCGCGTCCGGTCGGTTCGGCGTGCGCTCGCCGACGAAGTACGGCACGAGCACGAGCCCGTCGGCACCCGCCGGCGCCTGCAGCGCCAGCTCGCCGAGCGCGTCGTGGTCCACGCCGAGCAGGCCGCCGATCACCTCGAGCACGCGCGCCGCGTTGAGCGTCGTGACGATCGGGAGGCGCGACCCGCTCCCGTCGGCGAAGCCCGCCACGGTCCCGCTCGGGTCGCGCACCTCGGCGTCGGTGACCCCGAAGACCGTGCCGCTCGTGCCGAGGGACACCGCGACGTCACCCGGGCCGAGTCCGAGGCCGAGCGCTGCCCCGGCGTTGTCGCCGAGTCCGGCGCCGACGAGGAGCCCCGAGGGTGCCACGGCGCCGTTCGGCAGCTGGACGTCCGCGGTGAGCGTGCCCATCGCCTCGTCGGGCAGGACGACCCGCGGCACGACGACGGAGTCCGCGGAACCCGTGGCACCGGCGACGCGCATCGGTCGTCCGAGCGCCGACTCGAACAGCTCCGCGTCGTACTCGCGCCGCACCGGGTCCCAGTAGGCCGTGCCACTGGCGTCGGAGCCGTCGGTGGCGAGGGCGTCGAGGTCGGGACCGAGCGGACTCTCGTCGGCCGGACCGTACCCGCGCAGCCGCCACGACAACCAGTCGTGGGGGAGGGCGACGGCCGCGACCCGGCCGGCGTTCTCGGGCTCCGCGTCGCGGAGCCACCGCAGCTTGGTACCGGTGAACGACGCCACCGGCACCAGACCCGTGCGGGCGACCCATGCCTCCTGGCCCAGCTCCGCGACCATCTGTGCGGCCGCGTCGGCACTGCGGACGTCGTTCCACAGCAGCGCGTCGCGGACCACGCGGCCGTCCGCGTCCACCGCGACCATGCCGTGCTGCTGCCCGGCGATCGCGACGGCACCGACGTCGGCGAGCCCGCCGGCGTCCGCGACGGCGGTGCCGAGCGCGTCCCACCAGTGGCGGGGGTCGACGGACGTGCCGTCCGGGTGGGACGCGCGTCCCTCCCGGACGACGGCGCCGGTCGCGGCGTCACGGATCGTGACCTTGCAGGACTGGGTCGACGAGTCGACCCCTGCGACCAGGTCAGCCACGAGCGCCCATGAGGTGCTCGATGGCGAGCTGCTGCAGCTTCACGAAGCCGAAGCCCTTGCCGCCGAAGTACGCGTCGGCGTCGAAGTCCTCGTACGCGGAGCGGTCGGCGAGGAACGCGTCGTACGACTCGCCGTCGTTGAGCGTCGGCGTCGACAGCTCGCCGACCTTCGAGGCCTCGAGCGCTGCCTGCACCTCGGGGTCGGCGCGGAACGCCTGCGCGCGCTCCTTGAGCAGGAGGTACATGCGCATGTTCGCGGCCGCGGAGTCCCAGACGCCCGTGATGTCCTCGGTGCGGCTCGGCTTGTAGTCGAAGTGGCGGGGGCCGTCGTACGCCGGGCCGCCCTGGGGCGCACCGTGCTCGAGCAGGTCGACGAGCGAGAACGCGTTCTGCAGGTCGCCGTGCCCGAAGACGAGGTCCTGGTCGTACTTGATGCCGCGCTGACCGTTGAGGTCGATGTGGAAGAGCTTGCCCTGGTACAGCGCCTGGGCGATGCCGGCCGTGAAGTTCAGCCCGGCCATCTGCTCGTGGCCGACCTCGGGGTTGATGCCGAAGAGTTCCGGGCGCTCGAGCGTCTCGGTGAACGCGATCGCGTGGCCGAGGGTCGGCAGCAGGATGTCGCCGCGGGGCTCGTTCGGCTTCGGCTCGATGGCGAACCGGATGCCGTAGCCCTTGTCGGTGACGTACTGGGCGAGGAGGTTCACGGCCTCGCGGTAGCGCTCGAGCGCGGCCTGCACGTCCTTCGCGCTGTCGTACTCGGCACCCTCGCGGCCGCCCCACATCACGAACGTCGACGCGCCGAGCTCGGCGGCGAGGTCGATGTTGCGCAGGACCTTGCGGAGCGCGAACCGGCGCACCTGGCGGTCGTTCGAGGTGAAGCCGCCGTCCTTGAACACCGGGGCGGAGAAGAGGTTCGTCGTGACCATCGGCACGACGATGCCGGTGGCGTCGAGAGCACCCTTCAGGCGGTCGATCTGCGTCTGGCGCTCGGCGTCGGTCGAGCCGAACGCGAAGAGGTCGTCGTCGTGGAAGGTCAGGCCGTAGGCGCCGAGCTCGTCGAGCTTCTCGACGGCCTCGACCACGTCGAGGGCGGGGCGGGTCGGGCCGCCGAAGGGGTCGGATCCGTTGTAGCCGATGGTCCAGAGACCGAAGGAGAACTTGTCTGCACGGGTGGGCGTCGTTGCCATGGTGGTCACCGTTCGTCGTCGAAACAAAATGTTGCCGCGCCCAACATAAGCGGTAGTGTTGACTCTGGCAAGGACGTGATCGCAAGGGAGCGAGCGGATGGCACAGGACCGACTTCGAGTGGCCATGGTGGGCCACGGCTTCATGGGAGCCGCGCACTCACAGGGGTGGCGCACCGCACCGAGGTTCTTCGACCTCGGGGTCGAACCGGAGATGGCCGTCATCGTCGGCCGTGACCCGGAACGGACCGAGGCGGCGCGGCAGCAGTACGGCTGGCAGGCCGCGTCCACCGACTGGCGCGCCGTGGTCACCGACCCGGACATCGACGTCGTCGACATCTGCTCGCCCGGCTCGTCCCACGTCGAGGTCGCGATCGCGGCGCTCGAGGCCGGCAAGCACGTCCTGTGCGAGAAGCCCCTCGCCAACACCGTCGCCGAGGCCGAGGCGATGACCGCGGCAGCCGCCGCCGCACGGGCGGACGGCGTCCGCGCGATGGTCGGCTTCAGCTACCGCCGGGTGCCCGCCATCGCGTTCGCGAAGCGGCTGGTGGAGGACGGGAGGCTCGGCACCGTCCGACAGGTCCGCGCGCTCTACCTGCAGGACTGGCTCGCCGACGAGGACGGCCCGATGACGTGGCGGCTCGACAAGGCGCTCGCCGGCTCCGGCTCGCTGGGCGACATCGGCGCGCACGCGATCGACCTCGTCGAGCACGTCACGGGCGCACAGCTGTCGACCGTGTCCGGCACCCTCGAGACCTTCGTGACCGAACGTCCGCTGATGGCCGAGGGTGTCGGGCTGTCCGGCACCGCCTCGACCGAACGCGGGCAGGTCACCGTCGACGACGCCGCCTTCTTCCTCGGACGGCTCGCCGGTGGCGCTGCCGACGGGGCGATCGGCACGTTCGAGGCGACGCGCTACGCGACCGGCCGGAAGAACGGCCTCACGCTCGAGATCAGCGGGTCGGCGGGCGCGATCCAGTTCGACCTCGAGTCGATGAACGAGCTGCGCTTCTACGACGCCACCGCACCCGCGGGGGAGCAGGGCTTCCAGCGGATCCTCGTCACCGAGCCCGAGCACCCGTACATGGCCGCCTGGTGGCCGACCGGGCACCTCATCGGGTACGAGCACACCTTCAGCCACGAGGTGAAGGACTTCGTCGAGGCGATCGTCGCGGGCACCGACCCGTCGCCGTCGTTCGAGGACGGGCTGCACGTGCAGCGGGTCCTCGACGCGGTCGAGCGGAGCGCCGCCGACGGCAGCGCCTGGACGGTGATCTGAGTGGCTCCGACGAAGCACGCCCTCGTCGTCCGCGGCGGGTGGGACGGGCACATGCCGGTCGAGACCACCGACGCGTTCGTGCCGTTCCTGCGGGACAACGGGTTCGACGTGCAGGTGTCGGACTCGACCGCGGTGTACGCCGACGAGTCGGTCATGGCGGACGTCGACCTGATCGTGCAGGTCGTCACGATGTCCACCATCGCCGACGACGAGTTCGCCGGGCTGCAGCGGGCCGTCCTCGGCGGCGCCGGCCTCGCGGGCTGGCACGGCGGGATCGCGGACGCGTTCCGCAACACCGCCGACTACCTCCACATGATCGGCGGCCAGTTCGCGCACCACGCGGGCAAGCACCCGTCGGAGCGCACCGGCGAGCAGTCCGACAACTACATCCCGTACACGGTGCACATCACCGACCTCGGGCACGAGCACCCGATCACGCAGGGCATCGAGGACTTCGACCTCGTGACCGAGCAGTACTGGGTGCTCTCCGACGAGTACAACGACGTGCTGGCGACGACCACGCAGGAGGCGCGGGACTTCGACGCCTGGAACCGGCCGGTCACGGCGCCGGCGATCTGGACCCGGCAGTGGGGCGAGGGACGCGTGTTCGTCTCGGCACCCGGGCACCGGCTCGAGGTCGTCGAGTCGCAGCCGCTCCGCACGATCATCGAGAGGGGACTCCTGTGGGCAGCCCGGTGAACGGTCCGGCACTGCGGGTCGGTGTCGTCGGTGTCGGCAACATCAGCCAGCAGTACTTCGAGCACTTCCCGGCGCTGCCCGGCCTGGCGCTCACGGCCGTGGCGGACCTCGACGTCGACCGTGCCCGGTCGGTCGGCGACGCCCAGGGTGTCCGGGGCACGAGCGTCGACGAGCTCCTCGCCGCGGACGACGTCGACGTCGTGCTCAACCTGACGATCCCGGCCGCGCACGCCGAGGTGGCCACCCGGGCCCTCGACGCCGGCAAGCACGTCTACGGCGAGAAGCCGCTCGCACTCGCGACGGCCGAGGCCGCACCGGTGCTCGAACTGGCCGCACGATCGGGCCTGCGGGTCGGCAGCGCGCCGGACACGGTGCTCGGGACGGGGATCCAGACCGCGCGCGCAGCACTCGACGACGGGCTGATCGGCGACCCGGTCGGTGCCGCGGTGTCGTGGAGCGCCCCGGGGCACGAACTCTGGCACCCGGCGCCGGCGTTCTACTACCAGCCCGGCGGCGGCCCGCTGCTCGACATGGGGCCGTACTACCTGACGAGCCTCGTGCAGTTCTTCGGCCCTGTCGCCCGGGTCAGCGGGAGCGCCACCCGGTCCACTCGTGAGCGGACCATCGCGACCGGGCCGTTCGCCGGCGCACCGATCCCCGTCGACGTCGACACCCACGTCGTCGCCGTGCTCGAACACGCCAGCGGAGTCGTCTCCACGGTCACCGTCTCGTTCGAGGTGTGGGCGACCCGGGCGCCGCTGTTCGAGGTGCACGGCACCGCGGGCAGTCTCGCCGTCCCGGACCCGAACCGCTTCTCGGACCCGGTGTCGATCGCGACGGCCGACGACCGCGAGTGGCGCGAGCTGCCCGTGTCGGCCGGGTACACCGACGCCGGCCGCGGGTACGGACTCGCGGACATGGCGCACGCGATCGCGACCGACCGGCCGCACCGGGCGTCGGGGGACCTCGCGTTCCACGTGCTCGAGGTCATGGAGGCCGTCCAGACCGCCTCGCGGGAGCACACCGTCGTCACGGTGGCGTCCCGCGTCGACCGGCCGGAGACGGTCCCCGCCGGCGCGACCCCGGGATCATGGTGACCAGCACACGCAGCGAGGAAGGACGACGACGATGACGACGACGGACGGAACCGACGAGGCGGGGACGACCCGCGCCTCCAGGCCGGTCACCCTCTTCACCGGCCAGTGGGCCGACCTGCCCTTCGAGGAGGTCGCACGTCTCGCCGGCGAGTGGGGGTACGACGGCCTCGAGATCGCCTGCTGGGGCGACCACCTCGACGTCCGCCGCGCCGCGACGGACCCCGCGTACGTCGCGGACCGCACGGCGATCCTGGAGCGCAACGGCCTGCAGGTCTGGACGATCGCGAACCACCTCACCGGCCAGGCCGTGTGCGACGACCCGATCGACCAGCGGCACGAGGACATCCTCGCGCCGCACGTGTGGGGCGACGGCGACCCCGAGGGCGTCCGGCAGCGTGCCGCCGAGGAACTGCAGTGGACCGCGCGTGCCGCCGCGGCGCTCGGGGTCGACACCGTCACCGGGTTCTCCGGATCCTCGATCTGGAAGACCGTCGCCGGCTTCCCGCCCGTGCCCGCGTCCATGATCGACGCCGGGTACCAGGACTTCCACGATCGGTGGTCGCCGATCCTCGACGTGTTCGAGGAGGTCGGCGTCCGCTTCGCGCTCGAAGTGCACCCCTCCGAGATCGCCTACGACTACTGGACGGCGAAGCGGACGCTCGAGGTGTTCGCCGACCGCCCCGCGTTCGGGTTCAACTTCGACCCGTCGCACTTCGTCTGGCAGGACCTCGACCCCGCCGCGTTCCTGCTCGACTTCGCCGACCGGGTGTACCACGTGCACTGCAAGGAGTCGGTGAAGCAGCTCGACGGGCGCAACGGACGACTGTCGTCGCACCTGCCGTGGGGCGACCCCCGGCGCGGGTGGGACTTCGTCACCGCCGGGCACGGGGACGTGCCGTGGGAGCGGGTGTTCCGCGTGCTGAACCACATCGGGTACGCCGGGCCGACGAGCGTCGAGTGGGAGGACGCCGGCATGGACCGGCTCGTCGGCGGGCCGGAGGCACTGGCGTTCGTCCGGAAGCTGGGCACGATCGCGCCGCCCGAGGCCGCGTTCGACGCGGCGTTCTCGCGCTCGCGGTAGCGCGGCCCGCGGCGCCGAGACTCGGCCACGCGGACGGTTTCGCGGCGCGGAGTCCGCGAAACTGTCCGCCGGCCCGAGACTCAGGCCGGCGCCAACCCACCCACCACCGACCACGACGAGGGACCGATGACGAGCACGACCGCCGCGACGCCCGCGCCCGCGCCCGCGCCGGGCAACGCGGCGCGCGTCCTCCGGCTCGTCCACGAGGAGGGGCCGATCACCCGCGCCGAGATCACCCGGCGCACCGGCCTGAACCGCTCGACGACCCTCGCGCTCGTCGGCGAACTCGTCGACCGCGGCCTTCTGCACGAGGACCTCCCCGCCGCCGGTGCACCGGGGACCGGCGTCGGGCGGCCGAGTCCGGTCGTCCGGGCCGCGCCGGACGTCGTGGCGGCGGCGGTCACGGTCGAGGTCGACGCCGTCTCGGTCGCCCTCGTCGGGCTCGACGGCACGGTGCGGAGCCGCCTCGTCGAACCGCAGCACCGTCCGCCCACGCCCGGCGAAGCCGTCGAGACCGTCGCCGGGCTGCTCGACCGGATCCGTCCGGGGTCGGCCGGCACCGCGACGCTCCGGCTCGTCGGGATCGGGGTCGCCGTGCCCGGGACGGTCCGGGTGGAGGACGGGACCGTCCAGTACGCACCGCACCTCGGCTGGCACGACGCGCCCTTCGCCGGCCCCCTCGCCGAACGGACCGGGCTGCCGGTGCGGGCCGCGAACGACGCCAACCTCGGCGCCTGGGCGGAACGGCTCGCCGGCAGTGGCCGAGGCGTCGACGACCTCGTGTACCTCAACGGCGGCGCGAGCGGCATCGGCGGCGGGGTCATCACGGCCGGCCGACCGCTGAGCGGTGCCGACGGGTACGCGGGCGAACTCGGACACACCTTCGTCGCGGCGAACGGCATCCGGTGCCACTGCGGTGCCGTCGGCTGCCTCGAGACCGAGGCCTCCCGTGACGCCCTGGCGACCGCGGCCGGGACCGCTCCGGACGACCTGGTCGCCCTCGCCGCGGCGCTCGCCGAGGGCCGACCCGAGGTCGAACGGGTCGTGGACCGCCAGGTGACCGCCCTCGCCACGGCCCTCCGCAACGCGATCCACACCGTGAACCCGTCGGTCGTCGTGCTCGGCGGCTTCCTCGGCGTGCTGCTCGACCACGTCGGCGACCGGATCCTCGACGACGTCCGAGCGCAGTCGATGACCGGGACCGCCGACCGGCTCCGCATCGTGCCGGCCGCGCTCGGGTCCGACGTGCTCGTGCACGGGGCCGCCGAGATCGCGTTCGGCGCCCTGCTGCGCGACCCGGACCGGATCACCGACGCGGTGCCGGCCACACCCACCCCCACGACCACCCACCCGTCCGGCCGCGACGACGCGGCCGAGGAAGCGAGAACCGCATGACCTCCACCCAGCGCGTCAGCGTGCTGCTCGGCACCCAGGACCTCACCGTCGAGGACCGCCCCGTCCCCGCGGTCGACCCCGGCGACGTCCTCGTCCGGGTCGCCGCGGTCGGCGTGTGCGGCTCCGACGTGCACTACTACCGGCACGGCCGGATCGGGGACTTCGTCGTCGAGGAGCCCCTCGTGCTCGGCCACGAGCTCTCCGGCACGATCACCGCGGTCGGCGAGGGCGTCGACCCGTCCCGCGTCGGGGAGCGCGTGGCGATCGAGCCGCAGCGACCGTGCCACCGCTGCGCCCAGTGCCTCGCCGGGCGGTACAACCTCTGCCCGCACATGCGCTTCTACGCGACGCCGCCGGTGGACGGGGCGTTCGCCGAGTTCGTCACGATCGAGTCCGAGTTCGCGCACACGCTGCCCGACTCGGTGTCGTTCGAGGCCGGAGCCCTGCTCGAACCCCTCTCCGTCGGCATCGCCGCGGTCCGCAAGGCCGGGATCGTCCCCGGGTCGAGCGTGCTCATCGCCGGGGCCGGTCCGATCGGCATCATCTGCGCGCAGGCCGCGCGGGCGTTCGGCGCCTCGCGGATCGTCATCAGCGACCTCGTCCCGGAGCGCCGCGAGCGCGCGCTCTCCTTCGGCGCGACCGAGACCGTCGACCCCACCGTGGTCTCCGTGGCGTCCGACCTGCCGCCGTTCGACGCCTTCATCGACGCCAGTGGTGCACCGCGGGCCGTCTCCGACGGCATCAAGGCCGTGGGACCGGCCGGGGCCGCCGTCCTCGTCGGGCTCGGCAACTCCGAGATGACGCTGCCGGTCGAGCACATCCAGAACCTCGAGGTCACGGTCACCGGGATCTTCCGGTACACCGGCACGTGGCCGGTCGCGATCGAGCTCGTCGCGTCCGGACAGGTGGACCTGGACTCGCTCGTCACGGGCCGCTTCGGCCTCGACGACGTCCGCGAGGCCCTCGAGAGCGACACCGACCCCGAGTCGCTCAAGTCGGTCGTCTACCCGGGTGGCGCGCCGTCCGCGACGTGACCGGACGACGGACGGGAGGGACGGGGCGGGCCCGCACCGTCCCTCCCGTCCGTCCTGGAGTCGCCACCAGGGCACGCGACCCGCGTCGGGACGCCCCCACTGGGGCCACCGCCGCGACACCCGGACGCGCTACGGTTCGCGCATGACGGCTTCACCCGCGGCTGCCGTGCCGCAGCGCACCGACCGCCGCGCCCTCGTGTCCTGGGCCCTGTGGGACTGGGGATCCGCGGCGTTCAACGCGGTCGTGACGACCTTCGTCTTCAGCACGTACCTGGCGAGCCGCGCGTTCGTCGACCCGGCGCTCGTCGCCGACACGTCCGCCGCCGGGAAGACGCTCGTCGAGCGGGAGCTCGCGCACAACGCGGCCGTCGTCTCGACGGCACTGACGATCGCCGGCATCGTCGTCGCGCTCGTCGCTCCGGCGGTCGGACGCCTGGCGGACACGTCCGGGCACCGGCGCCGGTCGGTGCTCATCGCCACGATCGGCATCGCGCTCTCGATCGGCGGGATGGTGTTCGTCGCGCCGAGCCAGCCGTACCTGCTGCTCGGTGCGGCCCTGCTCGGCATCGGGACCGTCGCCTACGAGATCGCGAGCGTCGGCTACAACGCGATGCTCGGACAGGTCGCGTCGGGGGAGCAGACCGGACGCGTCTCGGCGATCGGTTGGGCGGCCGGGTACTTCGGCGGCATCGTGCTGCTCGTCGTCCTGCTCGTGCTCTGCATCCAGGACTTCGGCGGGGGCGACGTCGCGGGGCTCCTGCAGCTCCCCGCGACCGTGGCTTCGGGGCAGTGGGACGTCCGCGTCGCGATCGGCATCGCCGCCGTGTGGCTCGCGGTGAGCTCGATCCCGCTGTTCGTCACCGTCCCCGAGGCCGCGCCGGACCGTTCGCGCGCCGGCAGCCTGCTCGGGGCGTACCGGGACCTCGGGCGGGACATCGCCCGGCTCTGGCGCGAGCGCCGGAACGTCCTGGCGTTCCTGCTGGCGAGCGCGGTGTTCCGCGACGGCGTCGGCGCCGTGTTCACCTTCGGCGGGATCGTCGCCGCACAGGTGTTCGGCTTCAGCCCGTCGCAGGTGATCCTCTTCGCCATCGCGGCCAACATCGTCGCGGGCATCGCCACGTTCCTGTCCGGCAGGCTCGACGACCGGTTCGGTTCACGCGCGATCATCACGGTGTCGCTCGTCGGGCTCGCGGTGTGCGGGATCGGCGTGTTCGCGGTGGGGAACGTCACCGCGGGCTTCTGGGTCCTCGGCCTGACGCTGGCGCTGTTCGTCGGGCCGGTCCAGTCGTCCTCGCGGGCGTACCTGGCGCGGTTGGCGACGCCCGGCCGCGAGGGCGAGCTCTTCGGCCTGTACGCCACGACCGGGCGCGCGGCGTCGTTCCTCGCGCCGGCGCTCTTCGGGGTGGCGGTGACGGTCGGCGGGTCGACGCGGTACGGGATCCTCGGGGTCGTCGTGGTGCTGGTTGCGGGGCTGGTGCTCATGGCGTTCGTGCGGCGGGAGCCGGTGGACGGGCGCTGAGTCCGAGCGTGTCGGAGACCGTGGTGCTATCGTCTCCGACGTCCACGGGGGAACGACGGGGGGGAACACATGGGGGCCGCAGAACTGCGGATCGAGTCGGAGACGCTCGCGGCGGTCGCGACCGCGCTGACCGACGCCCGGACCGCACTCGGTGCGGACACCGCTCGGTTCACGGGCCTCGACACCGGTTGCCTCGGCGTGACCGAGGTGGTCAGCCGCACCGCCGGCCTGTCGCTCGCCCACCAGGGCATGATCGACGCCGTCGACGCAGCCCTCGAGCAGGCCGCGACCTTCCCGCACGACCTCGGTGCGCAGGTCGACGCGCAGGAAGCCGCCCTCGCGAAGCAGGCGGACGGCAAGTGAGCGGCGAGGAGCCGGACGTCGGCGACCCCGCCGGCATCACCGCATTGGGGAAGCACTGGCACGACCGGGCCGACGCCGTGCAGGACGCCCTGGCGAAGATCGCCTCGGCGTCCGACGTCACCGCGTCGCCGACGTGGAAGGGCGACGCGCAGACCCGCTTCGCGGCGCTGCTCGACGAGATGCGGCCGAGCGCGTCCGGCCTCGTGGCGCTCTTCGACGCCGCCGGGGACGCCTTCGACCAGTACGCGAAGGACGTCCAGCGCATCAAGGACGACGCGGACGCGATCCGCCTGCAGCGCGGGACCGTCGCGGCCGAGCTCGCCGGACAGCAGCTCACGCTGCCGACGCTCCGCTCCGCCGCGAAGGCCGACGACGCGACCGAGGCGGACGCCACGAGCCTCGCGAACGCGGAGCGGGCGATCGCCGACGCCGGCGACCGGTCCGCAGCGCTCGACGCCCAGTGGGAGCAGCTCGTGCAGGACCGCACGACGGCCGACCAAGCGCTGCTCCGGGTGATCACCGGCCCCGAGACGCTCGGACGCCTCGGCAGCATCGAGGGACGTGGTGTCGGCGCGACCGACGAGGACCTCGCGTCGATGCTCGCGGGCCTGTCGCCGACCGAACTCGGCGCGCTCCTGATGCTCGACCGCAACCTCGCCGACCGCATCGCCGACATGTCGCCCGACGAGGTCGCCGCGCTCTGGAAGACCCTGGGCGGTGGGAAGGACACGACCGGCGCCGAGCACAGCGCCGCCCAGGACGCGCTCATCGCATCGCTGCCCGCGGTCGTCGGCAACCTCGCGGGGCTGCCTGCCTGGGCGCGGGACCGGGCGAACCGGATGACGCTCGTGTCGGCCGTGGCCCAGGCCGAGCAGGACCTCGCGGACGCGAAGAAGCGGCGCGTGGGGCTCGGGTGGCCGGCGTCGCAGGCGGCGGACCAGTCGATCGAGGCGGCGCAGGCGAACCTCGACGCGTACCGGAACATCGAGAAGACCCTGGCGTCGACGGCGAAGCCCGGTCGCGCGTTGCTCACCCTCGCCACCGACCACCAGCCGCCGCTCGCTGCGGTGGCGGTCGGTGACGTGGACACCGCCGAGAACGTGACGTACATGGTGCCGGGGATGGGCACGACGACCAAGGACACGACCGGGTGGACCACCGCGGCCCAGAACCTCTGGACGGCGCAGGAGGGCAAGAACGCGACCGGCGCCGAGCACGCGGTCGTCGCGTGGATGAACTACGAGGCGCCGCCGGTACCGAGCGGCCTCACCACGATGGGTGTCCTGCACGGCGACGCGGCCCGGGCCGGGGCGGACCGGCTCAGTGCCGACCTCCTCGGCTTCGGGGCGGCGCGTCCCGATTCGCCGACACTCAACGTGGTCGGGCACTCCTACGGGACCACGGTGGCATCGGACGCGCTCCACGATCACGGTGTGCACGTCGATTCCTTCGTCAGCGTCGCCTCGGCAGGCATCGAGCAGGACGTCGGAGGTGCGTCTGGTATCGCGGCCGACCACGTCTACGCCGGCCAGGGGAGCCCCGGTATCCCGTTCACGGACGACCCGCGAGACCAGTGGGCCTGGGTCGGCCGAGCAGGCAGCGGTCGCCAGGACCCGATGGACGCCTCGTTCGGCGCGACGACCTTCGGGACGAACGGTGGGGACCCCGGCGAGGGTGCCGGCGTGACCACACACGACCCGATCGGCTACGGCGGCAGCCAGGGGTACTTCAACCTCGGGACCGAGTCGCTCGACAACGTCGCGCAGGCTACGTTCGTGGGAGGCGAGGACCTCACTCCCGCGGACGACGCCGGGGTGAGCGCCCTGCAGCAGGACTACTTCGACAACCTGATGGGACCGACACTATGATCGGACGCCCGCGAGGCACGGCAGCCGGGCCCGCACTCGCCCTGACCCTCGCCCTGACACTGGCGCTCGCCGCGTGTTCGGGTCCGCCGACAGGAGGCACCTCCGTGGAGACCACACCGAGCACACCGACCGTCCAGCACCAGCGTGATCTCGCCGCCGCCTACGTCGACGCGACCATGCGGACGTCGGGCGTCACGTGGGACGACTCGCAGGCGAACGAGTACGCCCAGGAGTGCCTCCTCGGTGACGGCACGTCCGGAGCGCTCTACAACCTCGCCCGCATCGGCGCGGGAGTTCCCGACCCCGAGGCTGCGGTGCGGACCGTCGGCCGGTCGTGGGCTGCGGACGGGTTGACCGTCAAGTACTCGGAGTCGTCGCTCAACGACGGCAGCCGGCAGTTCGTCGTCAAGGGGGCGGGTGGTGCCGTCGAGCGCATCCAGTTCGGGGCGGCGACCGTTCGAAGCTCGCTCGCCGCGGTCTCCCGCTGCGGGACGGGTGACGCAGCGGACCTCGGCTGAGGTGCGGGCGTCCGTGCGCGCCCCTGCGGTCGTCGTGGCATCGGAGCTCGGGTGAGCGTGTGGGGGCGGCGTTCGACGCCGATCTCCTCCAGGCGACCGACGGTGATCGGGACGGTGCTGCTCGCCGCGATCCTGCTCGCGGGCTGCGCGGCGGGCACCCCGACCAAGGAGGACACCGTGCAGGCTGCACCGACCGCAGAGCACCAGCGCCGACAGGCGGCAGACTCCGTCGAGGAGACGATGCGCCGTTCGGGGGTCGACTGGGACGCGGACCAGTCCGACGAGTACGCGCAGGACTGCGTGCTCGCGGACGGCTCGGCGGGCGCGCTCTACAACATCGTCCGGACCGGAGCGGGCGTCGACGACCCGGAGGCCGTGACGAAGGCGGTGGGCACGGCCTGGGTGACGGACGGGCTGAAGGTGGAGTACTCGACGGACGAGATGACGTCGGGTGCGAAGCGGTACCTGGTGAACGGCAGCGGCGGCGCCGTCGAGCGCATCCAGTTCGGCGCGGCGACGACCAAGACCACCATGAGTGGCGTGTCGAAGTGCGGCACCGGGAACGCGGCGGACCTCGGCTGACGCCTCCGTCGGGCGGTGCCAGGAGGCGCGGTGTGGGCCCGCCTGCAGGCTGCGGTTCCGCGCACGGTTGCGCCCCTGGCGCGGTTCCGCCGGACTCCGCAGCGAGCGTGCGCCAGGATGGAGCCATGACCGACCAGCGCATCGCCGTCGTCGTCCTCGCCGCCGGGCAGGGCACGCGCATGAAGTCGTCCACCCCGAAGGTCCTGCACCGCCTCGCCGGGCTGCCGCTCATCGCGCACGTGCTCCGGACGGCGTCGTCCCTCGAGCCCGAGCACGTCGCCGTCGTCGTGCGGCACGAACGGGAGCTCGTCGCGGCCGAGGTCACCGAGCGTGCCCCCGACGCCATCGTGGTCGACCAGGACGACGTCCCCGGCACCGGCCGTGCGGTCGAGGTCGCGGTCGAGGCGCTGCCGGCGGACTTCGACGGCGCCGTCGTCGTGTTGTCCGGCGACGTGCCGCTGCTCGACGCGGTGTCGCTCCGAGCACTCGTGGACGCCCACGTCGGCGGCGGCAACGGCGCCACCTTCGTGAGCGCGATCGCACCGGACCCGACCGGCCTCGGCCGCATCGTCCGCGACGCCGACGGGGCGTTCGTCGGGGTCGTCGAGCACAAGGACGCGACCGCCGAGCAGCTGACCATCACCGAGGCCAACGCGGGCATCTACGCCTTCGACGTCACGCACCTCCGTGCGGTCCTGCCGTCGCTCACCACGGCGAACGCGCAGGGCGAGAAGTACATCACCGACGCGCCGGCACTCATCGGGGCGCGGGGCGCGCGCATCGACGTCGTCACACTGACCGACCCGTGGCTGGTCGCCGGCATCAACGACCGGGCGCAGCTGTCCGACGCCGCCCGGGTGCTCAACGCGCGCATCGTCCGTCGGCACCAGCTCGCCGGCGTCACGGTGCAGGACCCGGCGACGACGTGGATCGACCTCGACGTCTCGATCGAACCCGACGCTGAGGTCCTCCCGGGCACCCAGCTCATCGGCGCCACCGCGATCGCCTCGGGCGCGGTCGTCGGGCCGGACACCACCCTGCGGGACACCGAGGTCGGCGTCGGCGCCGTGGTGAACCGCGTCGACGCGACCCTCGCGGTGATCGGTGACGGCGCCTCCGTCGGACCGTTCGCCTACCTGCGACCGGGCACGATCCTCGGCAACGGGGGCAAGATCGGCACCTTCGTCGAGACGAAGAACGCGACGATCGGCCGGGGCAGCAAGGTGCCGCACCTGTCGTACATCGGCGACGCCGAGGTGGGCGAGGACTCGAACATCGGCGCGAACACGATCACGGCGAACTACGACGGGGTGCACAAGCACCGGACCGAGGTCGGCTCGAACGTCCGTACAGGGTCGCACAACGTGTTCGTCGCCCCGGTTAGGATTGGTGACGGAGCGTACACCGGCGCGGGTACGACCGTCCGCAAGGACGTCCCTGCCGGGTCGCTGGCGATCAGCTACGCCCCACAGCGCAACACCGACGGATGGGTCGAGGAACACCGACCCGGTTCGCCGGCTGCCGAGGCCGCTCGGCGCGCGAACGGCGAACAGATCTGACGGCTCTCGGGCCGATCAACACGGCCCCGCGGGGTCAGGGAGTGAGCACCGCACTTGTCCGGAATCAAAACGACCGGCCAGAAACGACTCGTCCTCGTCTCAGGGCGAGCACACCCGGCGCTCTCGGCCGAGATCGCCGAGGAACTCGGCGTGGATCTCGTCCCGACCGATGCACGGACCTTCGCGAACGGGGAGCTCTACGCCCGCTTCGACGAGTCGGTCCGCGGCTGTGACGCGTTCGTCATCCAGTCCCACACCGCGCCGATCAACGAGTGGCTCATGGAGCAGCTCATCATGGTCGACGCCCTGAAGCGCGCGTCGGCGAAGCGCATCACCGTCGTCGCGCCGTTCTACCCGTACGCGCGGCAGGACAAGAAGGGCCGTGGTCGCGAGCCGATCTCGGCGCGACTCGTCGCCGACCTGTTCAAGGCCGCTGGTGCGCACCGCATCATGAGCGTCGACCTGCACGCCGCACAGATCCAGGGCTTCTTCGACGGCCCGGTCGACCACCTGTTCGCCATGCCGGTCCTGCTCGAGCGCTTCCAGCAGACCCTCGACCCGTCGACGCTGACGGTCGTCTCGCCGGACATGGGCCGCGTGCGCGTCGCCGACATCTGGTCGGAGAAGCTCGGCGCGCCGCTCGCGATCATCCACAAGCGCCGCGACCCGCTCGTGCCGAACCAGGTGTCCGTCCACGAGATCGTCGGTGACGTCTCGGGTCGTGTGTGCCTGCTCGTCGACGACCTGATCGACACCGGCCGCACCATCGCCAAGGCAGCAGAGGCGCTCAAGGCAGCCGGTGCCACCGGCGTGGTCGTCGCGGCGACGCACGCGGTGTTCTCCGACCCCGCGACGGAGCTGCTCCAGAGCGAGTTCATCGACCGGGTCGTCGTCACCGACACCCTGCCGCTGCCGGAGGACAAGCGCTGGGACCGCCTCGAGGTCCTGCCGATCGCACCGCTCATCGCCCGCGCCATCCACGAGGTCTTCGACGACGGGTCGGTCACCTCGATGTTCGACGGCGCCGCTTGACCGCACCCGTGCGCGACGCGCTCGCGGCCCGGCTCCGGGCCGCGGGCAGCGTCTTCGCCGAGGACGAGGCGGACCTCCTGCTCGAGGCCGGCGACGGTGACGCGGTTCGCCTGCGGGCGCTCGTGCAGCGGCGGCTCGGCGGCGAACCGCTCGAGTACGTGCTCGGCTGGGCGGCGTTCGACGGGCACCGACTCCGCGTGACGCCGGGCGTCTTCGTGCCCCGGGCCCGCACCACGGTCGTCGTGGAGCAAGCCGCACGCCGGTTGCAGCGCTACGACCGTGTCGTGGACCTCTGCTGCGGTGCCGGGGCGATCTCGGTCGCGCTGCTCGGTCGCGTCGGTGCCCTCGACCTCGTCGCGGCGGACATCGACCCGGCGGCGGTCGACGTCGCTGCGGAGAACATCGGCGACCGCGGGATCGTCGTCGCCGGGGACCTCTTCGCGCCGCTGCCCGACCGGTTCCGCGGGCTCGTCGACGTCATCGCCGTGAACGCGCCCTACGTGCCGACGGGGTCCATCCCGATGATGCCGTCGGAGGCCCGTGACCACGAGCACCGTGTCGCGCTCGACGGCGGGGTGGACGGGCTCGACCTGCACCGGCGGATCGCGTCGGGGGCGGGGGAGTGGCTCCGACCCGGGGGTGCGGTCGTGATCGAGGTGTCGGCTGCCCAGGCGCCGACGTCGGCGGCCGTCTTCGAGGCTGCGGGCCTCGCGGTGACCGTCGAGTCCGACGACGAGGTCGACGGGACCTGTGTCGTGGCGACGCGTCCCGCCTGAGACGATCCGCGTCGTCGAGGTGACCCGCGTCGTCGAGGCGACCCGCGTCGTCGAGGTGACCCGCGTCGTCGAGGTGACCCGCGTCGTCGAGGCGGGTCGCGCCTCCTGTCCGTGACGGTGGACGATCCGCACCGTCTCAGGCCGCGCGGACCTCGACCGTGTGCCATCCCGACGCGCCGTTCGGAGCCGGGGGCCGCTCGACGCTCGTCTGCACTTCACCGTCGGCGCTCACTGCGCGGACCTGGATGCGGTGCGACCCCTTCGTCGGCGTCCACCGGTAGACCCACTGCCGCCACGTGTCGGCCGAGACGGAGTCCGCGAGGGTCGCCTCTTCCCACGCGCCGTCCCCGACCCGGACCTGCACACCCTTCACCCCGGTGTGCGGCTGCCACGCGACCCCGGCGATCGCCACCGTCGAACCGGCTTGGACCGTCGCGCCCGCGCGCGGGGTGTCGATGCGCGACTCCAGCTTGACCGGACCGCGTTCCGACCAGCCGCGCGGCGTCCAGTAGCCCTGGGCGTCGGCGAACCGCGTGACCTCGAGCTCGGTGACCCACTTCGTCGCGGACACGTAGCCGAAGAGCCCCGGGACCACCATGCGCACCGGGAACCCGTGCTCCGGCGGCAGCGGCTCGCCGTTCATCCCCACGGCGAGCAGCGCGGCCGTCCCGTCGTCCTGCAGGACGTCGAGGGGCGTGCCCGCCGTGAACCCGTCGATGCTGCGGGACAGCACCATGTCGGCGCTCGCGTGGGGCCCGGCGCGCTCGAGCAGCTTCCGGATCGGGTAGCCGAGCCAGAGCGCGGTGCCGATGAGGTCCCCGCCCACCTCGTTCGAGACGCAGCTCAGCGTCGCGTGGTGTTCCTCGAGTGGGAGGGCGAGCAGGTCGTCCCACGTGAGCTCGACCTCGTGGTCGACGGCTCCGTGGATGCGGAGCTTCCAGTCGGCGGTGTCGACCGACGGCACCCGCAGCGCGGTGTCGATCCGGTAGAAGTCGCTGTTCGGGGTGACGTAGGGCGTGATGCCCTCGACGTCGAGCGACGCCCCGGCCGGGACCGCGGGTGCGGTGGTCGCCGGGGCCGGCAGACGGACGGCCCTGCGTGCGGCAGCGGTCGCCTGCGCGGCGGCGGTGCCCAGACGGGAGGCGCCGCCCACCACGACCGCGACGGCCGCCGCCGTCACACCCCAGACCAGGAAGGCGCGACGTTCCGCAGAGGCAGGTCGCGGTGCGGCGGAGGGCACGGCGGCTGCCGACTCCCACCGGCGGAGCCTGGCGGTGAGCAGCCGGAGCACGATGACGGCCGCGGCGACCCCGAGCACGGACGGAGCCCCGTCCAGCGTGCCGCTGCCGGAACGGGTGGTGACGGCCAGGAGCGAGAGGACACCGCCGACGGCGAAGACCAGGGCCCCGAACGGCGGGCGGGCGCGTTCGAGGATGCCCGCCCCGGCGCTGACCACGGCGACGATGACCGCCATGAGCACGAACAGCGCGACCTTGTCGCCGGTACCGAAGAGCGTGACCATGAGGTCCTTCGCGCCCGGGGGTGCGAGGTCGATGACCGCCGAACCGACCGCGACGAGGGGGCTGCCGGCACCACCGAGGACGAGGGCACCGAGTTCCGCGGCGGCGAAGAACGCGAGCGCGGCGACGATGCCCGTCGCGGCCGCGAGCAGGCGGGGGCGCGAGACCGCCACGGGGGCGGGCGCGAGGTCAGTGGTCACGGGCCGAGCGTAGGTCGACCGTGCCGCGTGTGTGCTGACAGTCGTGCATGCGGTGGACAGAGCCGGCGGTGTCCGCGCCCGTGGACGACCCGTACCCCGCACGAGCGGGTCCGCTGGTTCGTCGGGCGTTCACCGGTGCCGGCCAGCCGGTCGCGGGTGGAGCATGCGAGGATCGAGGGGTGCTGAGGCGTCCCGACCGTGTCCCGCGCTTCGGTCGCGCCCGGCGACGGGACCGCCACCCGATGTCGCAGGCACGACGTCTCCTGGTGCTGCGCTGGATCATCGTCGGCGTGTGGGCGGCCCTGCTCACGGCACGCATCATCGTGGTGTCCACCACGCCCGACGCGGACCTGACGTTCTTCGGCATCGCCGAGGTCGCCGTGATCGGTGTCGGTCTCCTCGTGATCGCCGGTGCCGTGCTGCGGGGCTGGTCGCTCCGACGGCGGCACGAGGACGAAGCCCTGGCCCTCGCGATCCGCCGGATCGACCCGACGGTGTGGCTCGTCCCGGCGGCACCGACCCCGGAGCTCCGGGCATCGGTGGAGTCCGTCCGGCCGGACGTCGCGCTCGGGCACCGGGTGACGTGGGCCTTCGGTGCGACCGAGGCCTCGCTGTGGGAACTCGAGGAACGTCGTGCGACCCGGCTGCTCGTGATCCGGTGGAGCCGGATGGTGCACGTCGGCCTCGAGGACGTGCACGGCGACGGCCGGTCGTGGGCGATCGCCATGCACTACGTCCGGCCCGACGACACGACAGCGGTGGCGACGTTCTTCGTCCGTGCGGCGCCGGGCTCGCGGCGGATGCTGGGCCGAGGCCCACGGATGGAGCGGCTCGTGGCCGACCTCGCGCGCGAACGCATCGTCGCGTAGCGCGTAGCGCGTGGCGGGGAACACCGGAGGGCCCCGCCGATCGGCGAGGCCCTCTCGTGGTGCGGTCGTCGCCGTTGCCTAGTGGGTCGACGGTTCCTGTTCGACCTCACGCCGGTCGTCGTCCGACCAGAGCGTGTGGAAGGTGCCGTCCTTGTCGATGCGCTGGTAGGTGTGCGCGCCGAAGAAGTCCCGCTGCCCCTGGATGAGCGCGGCGGGCAGGCGGTCGGAGGCGAGCGAGTCGAAGTACGACAGCGCGGACCCGAACCCCGGCGCCGGGATCCCCGACGCCGCCGCGATGCCGACGATGCGACGCCACGCGGCCTCGCCCTCCTGCACGGCGTTCGCGAAGTACGGGTCCACCAGCAGCGACTCGAGCGAGGGGTTCTTGTCGTACGCCTCGACGATGCGGTTGAGGAACTGCGCGCGGATGATGCAGCCGCCGCGCCAGATCTTCGCGATGTTGCCGAGGTTGATGTCCCAGCCGTACTCCTTCGCCCCGGCGATGATGAGGTCGAAGCCCTGTGCGTACGCGACGACCTTCGACGCGTAGAGCGCCGCGCGGACGTCGTCCTCGAACCCGTCCGGGACCTCGGCGATGGCGGGACGGTCCGGGAAGGCCTTCTGCACCGCAGCGCGCTGGACCGGCTTGGACGACACCGCGCGGGCGAACACCGCTTCGCCGATGCCGGAGACGGGGATGCCGAGACCGACCGCGTTCTGCACGGTCCACACGCCGGTGCCCTTCGACCCGGCCTCGTCGCGGATGACGTCGACGAGGGCCTTGCCCGTGTCGGCGTCCTGCTGCTTCAGGACCTCGACGGTGATCTCGATCAGGTAGGACTCGAGGTCGCCGCCGTTCCACTCGTCGAACACCTTCACCAGGTCCTCGACGGACAGCCCGCCGACGCGGCGGAGCAGGTCGTACGACTCGGCGATGAGCTGCATGTCGGCGTACTCGATGCCGTTGTGCACCATCTTCACGAAGTGGCCGGCACCGTCGGTGCCGATGTGGGTCACGCACGGCTCGCCCTCGGCGACGGCGGCGATCGACTTGAGGATCGGGCCGAGGGTCTCCCATGCCTCCTTCGAACCGCCGGGCATGATCGACGGACCCTTCAGGGCACCCTCTTCACCGCCGGAGATACCGGTGCCGACGAAGTTGAGACCCTTGTCGCGCAGGTCGTGCTCGCGGCGGATGGTGTCGTGGAAGTTGGCGTTGCCGCCGTCGACGATGATGTCGCCGTCCTCGAACCGTTCCGCGAGCTGCTCGATGACCGCGTCGGTGCCCTTGCCCGCCTGCACCATGATGATGGCCGTGCGCGGCTTGGACAGCGAGGCCACGAAGTCGTCGATCGACTCGGACGCGATGAAGCCGGCGTCGGCGTGCTCGTTCAGCAGTTCCTCGGTGCGGGCGTACGTGCGGTTGTAGACCGCGACGGTGTTGCCCTCCCGCGAGGCGAGGTTCCGAGCGAGGTTCGAACCCATCACCGCCAGACCGACCACGCCGATGTTCGCCTGTCCGTTGTTCTCTGCCACGAGGTCTCCTTCGTCCTGACGTTCGGCACCAACCTACGGTCCGCAGCCTGGGACCGCCCGGGTGTTACGGCAACTGGGGACGACTGTTCACCGGCCCAATACGGTGGAGGAATGACCGAGCGCGCTGTCCTCCCGCCCCTGCTCGTGATGGGGGTCTCCGGTTCCGGCAAGTCGACGATCGGGCAGGCCCTCGCCGACGCCCTCGCCGCCCAGGCTCAGCCCACGGTCTTCGTGGACGCGGACGACCTGCACCCCGCCGCGAACAAGGAGAAGATGCGGCAGGGGATCCCGCTCACGGACGAGGACCGCTGGCCCTGGCTGGACGCCTGCGCCGCGCGGATCGCCGAGGTCGAGGACTCCGGCCACCGCTGCGTGATGGCGAACTCGGCGCTCAAGCGTGTCTACCGCGACCGTCTCCGCGCCTCGGCGCCGACCCTCGTGATCGCCTTCCTCGACGGCTCGCACGACCTGATCGCCGACCGCCAGGCGCACCGTCACCACGAGTACATGCCGAGCTCCTTGCTCGACTCGCAGTTCGCGACGCTCGAGCGACCGCAGCCGGACGAGGCCGCCGTCACCGTGTCGATCGAGGGCTCGGTCGACGAGACGGTGACGGCGATCCTCTCCGCGCTCTCGGTCACTTCCGGCTGAGCTCGGACAGCCGCGACCGGTACTCCTCGGCGTCGATGTCGCCGCGGGCGAACCGGTCGGCGAGCACCGAACGGGCGTCCGACCGTGCCCGCCAGCTGCCGCGCCGGAGCACGCCGAACACGAGGAACACGACGAGGAACGCGACGAAGAAGAACGCGGGGAAGACGGGGAACGGGAACCCGCCGCCGTGCCAGTAGGGCGCGGTGGCGGCGATGGTGGTGAGCATGGTGACCTCCTGTGGTCGGTTCGGCGTCGCTGTCACGACCGTCCAAGACTCGGTCCAGGAGGCGCGGCGCGCGTCCGTCCCGCAGCCCCACTTCTGCCTGCTCCCGCAGTCGTAGTGCACGTCCTCCTCCACACCCGACTACTCCCGCGGGAGTAGTCCACAGGTCGTGCGCACGCCCGATGCCGCGGGCGGGAGCCGACCCTAGGCTCGAGCCATGGACACCACCCCGACCCTCGCCGACCGGGCGAGCGACGGCACCCGCTGGGTCGGGCGCCGTCGCTTCGCCCGGGTCGGTCGGGTCCTGCCGGTGGCGTTCCTGCAGATCGTCGGGACGCTGCTCGCATCGCGCGTGCTGGTCGGACCGGGTGTCGGGACGGGCTCGGCCGGCCCGCCCTGGGCACGGCACGCGTTCACCGGTGCGGTCGACCCGGTGCACCTCGGCCCGCTCGCGATCGGGTTCCTCGTGGCCGGCGTCGTGGTGCTCCCGTGGCGCTGGCGGTGGCCACGGTCGGTGCTGCTCCTGACCCTCGCGACCACGATCGGGTACGCCCTCGTCGTGAGTCCGCGCGGGCCGTTCGTCGCCGCGCTGACGATGGCGCTCGCCAACGCCTGGCTCCGCGGACACCGTTGGTGGGTCGTCGCCTCGGCGGGGCTCGCCGTCGTCGTGCTCCCGACCGCCGATGCCGTCCTCGGCCGCTCGTCCGTGCTCGACCTCAGCGCCGTGCTGCTCTGCATCGCCTGGGCCACCGTGACCATCGCCGTGTCCGAACTGGTCCGGGTCCGGCTCGAACGGGTCGCGGAACGCCGTCGTCAGCGCGCCGAGGCCGATCGGCGTCGTGCCGCCGACGAGCGGGTGCGGATCGCCCGCGAGCTCCACGACTCGGTCGCACACAGCATGTCGCTCATCAACCTCCAGGCCGGGGTCGCCCTCCACCTCGGCGCCGACCTCCCGGACCAGACGCGGGACTCCCTCGCGAACATCCGCGACTCCAGCCGCGACGCCCTCGTCGAACTCCGCACGATCCTCGGCGTGCTGCGCTCGGTCGACGGAGCGCCCGACGGAGCGCCCGACGGGGCGCCCGACGGAGCGCCCGACCGCGAGGGGGCGGAGCGCGCCCCGACCGCCGGCCTCGACCGCGTCGCCGACCTGGTGGAACGAGCGCGTGCCGCGGGCGTCGACGTCACCCTGGCCGTCGACGGCGACCGTTCGGCCGTGCACGGCATCACGGACCGGAACGCCTTCCGCATCGTGCAAGAGTCGGTGACCAACGTCATGAAGCACGCCCCCGGACACCGAGCCGACGTGACGATCTCGATCGGCCCGGACGTCGTGGACCTCGTCGTCGCCGACCGACCGTCCCAGCCGCGGGTGGCCGACGTCGGCTCCACCGAGCCGCTCGCCCCGACCGGCAACGGGATCATCGGGATGCGCGAACGTGCGAACGCCGTCGACGGCACCCTGTCCGCCGGACCGACGACCGACGGCGGCTGGCGGGTGGCAGCACGCCTCCCGGTGATCGGCACCGACGCCGAGGACGCCCGATGACCACGGACAGCATCGCCCCGGACCCGATCCGCGTGCTCCTCGTCGACGACCAGGTGCTCGTCCGCGCCGGGCTCCGCGCACTCGTCGACGCCGAACCCGGCATGACCGTCGTCGGCGAGGCGGGTGACGGTGACGCCGCGGTGGACGTCGCACGGCGGGAACGCCCCGACGTCGTCCTCATGGACATCCGGATGCCGGGCACCGACGGGCTCGCGGCGACGCAACGGATCTCGGCCGACCCCGAACTCGGGGGCGTGCACGTGGTCATCCTCACCACGTTCGAGGAAGACGACTACGTGTTCGAGGCGATCCGCGGTGGCGCTGCCGGATTCCTCGTGAAGGACACCGAACCGGCCGAACTCCTCCGGGCGATCCGGACCGTCGTCGCGGGGGAGTCCCTGCTCTCGCCCCGGGCGACCCGTTCCCTGGTCGAGGCGTACGCCACCCACGCGAAGCCGTCGTCCCTCGCGCCGGAGCTGGGCGTCCTGACCGACCGCGAGCGTCAGGTCATGCAGCTCGTCGCCGTCGGCATGACGAACGCCGAGATCGCCCAGCACCTCTTCGTCAGCCCGATGACCACGAAGACCCACGTCTCCCGGGCGATGATCAAGCTCGGTGCCCGCGATCGTGCCCAGCTCGTCGTCTTCGCCTACGAGACCGGCCTCGTGACCCCGGGCTGGCGCCCGTGACCGCCCGCTCCGCTGCCACCGTGACTTCGAAGACCGCGCAGCGAACCCCTCGAACACCTCGGACGCCCGCGCCGAGCCGATCCGGTCGACGTCGAACGGCACTGACCGGACCCGTGGCAACGGACGGCAACGACTGCCGGACCGCCGCACCCCGAGTTGCATGGACCCCATGTCGTTCACCGGATTCGGCGTCGTCGCCGGAGCAGCACTGACCGAGGCCGTCCGTCGCGCGGGCGCCGACCACGTGGAGCCGACGATCGCCGGCAACCTGGCGATCCGGCCGAACGGCGACGGCGGCGGCCACGACCACGGCGGTGGCTGGGTGCTCGACGACGGCTACGCAGGCGACCGCTTCCCGTCCTTCGCGATCCTCGTCCCCGGTGACCTCCCGCTGCTGACCGCCGACCCCGACGCGGTCCGGGACTACTTCGAGGCCGTCCTCCCGATCGTCCACTCCGTCGCCGAGCCGGGCGCGAAGATCGTGTTCGGCTCGGGGACCGCCCGCACGGCACCCGACGGCATGCCCGAGACCGAGGCCCACCGTCGCTTCGCCGAGGTGCTCCGCACGGCCCGGGACACCGCCGCGGCGAACGACCTCCGCATCGTGCTCGAGCCGCTGAGCCGCTCGGAGACGAACGTCCTGCACTCCGTCGCCGAGGCCGTCCGGTTCTTGGACGACACGGCGGTCGACGGGGTGGACGTCGTCGCCGACCTGTTCCACATCCGGAACGAGGGGGAGTCGCTCGACGTCCTCCGGGAGCACGGCGCCCGCATCGGCCACGTGCACGTCAGCGACCGCGACCGTCGCCCGCTCGGTGCCGAGGACGGGGACGACGTCTGGCGCGACTTCCTCGCGGCCGTGCACGACGGCGGCTACCGCGGCTCGGTCTCGCTGGAGTGCAACTGGTCCCCGGACACCGCGACCGCCGAACAGGAGATCGGTCGATCGCTCGAACTCCTCCGACGAACCGGTGCCATGCTCGTGGCATGACGATCGAGGTGCGTCCCGCGACGTCCTTCGACGACGTCCGCACCATGGTCGGTCCGAAGCGTCCGGACGCGAACGTGTGCTGGTGCCTGAGCTACCGAATCCCGGCGAAGGAGAACCAGGCCCTCAGCGGCACGGCCCGTGGAGATCGCGTCCGGGTGCTCCTCGACGAGGACCTGCCGCCCGGGGTCCTGGCGTACGACGGCGACGAGGTCGTGGGGTGGGCCGCGGTGCACCCCCGCCCGGACACCACGTTCGCGCGGAACCGGAGGATCCCGCACCTCGACGACCCGGGCGACCGGAGCGTGTGGAGCGTCTGGTGCATCCGGGTGCGGCCGGGCCACCGGGGCGAGGGCATCTCGCACGCGCTCCTGGCGGGCGCGGTCGACCTCGCCCGCGAGCACGGCGCCCGCACGGTGGAGGGCTACCCCGTCGACAACCGCGGCGAGCGGGTCGACCTGACGATGGCGTACGTCGGGACCCGCGCACTGTTCGAGCACGCCGGGTTCGAGCACGCGGCGGACACGACGTCCGTCCTGAACGGCTTCCCCCGCGTGCTCGTGCGCAGGCGCCTCAGAGCTTGAACGTCGCCCTCGGGATGTCCGACACGATCCGACGCGCCGTCCGTACCGCGTCCTCCTCGGACAGCTCGTGCGTGACCACGAGCGACGCCAGGTAGGCCGCGTCCGCTCGGCGAGCCATGTCGTGCCGCGCCGGGATCGAGCAGTACGCCCGGGTGTCGTCGATGAACCCCGAGGTCTTCGTGAACGACGCCGAGTCGGTGATGGCCGCCCGGTACCGGCCGATCGCCGCGGGGGTGTCGATGAACCACCAGGGAGCGCCGGCGTACACGGCGGGGTAGAAGCCGGCGAGCGGGCCGATCTCGCGGGAGAACACGGTCTCGTCGACGGTGAAGAGCACGAGGTGGAACCCCGGCGCGGTCCCGAACGACTCGAGCAGCGGCCGCAGCGGTTCGGTGAAGGACCCGACCGCGGGCAGGTCGTGCCCGGTGTCCGGCCCGAAGCGCTCGAGCGTGGGGGCGTGGTGGTTCCGCAGCACACCGGGGTGGAGCTGCATGACGAGACCGTCCTCGACGCTCATCTCGGCCCACCGGTAGAGCATGTCGTGCCGGTACGCGACGGCCTCCGACGCGGTCACAGCGGACGGACCCTGCATCGCGGCCGTGTGGATCCGCGAGCGCTCCGAGGCGGACAGCGGCGTGGATCCGGCGTCGAGGACCCCGGTGTCCGTGGCGGTGGCACCGTGCTGGACGAAGTACTGGCGACGTGCGCGCAGAGCCGCCAACAGCCCGTCGTGGGTTCCCGTGTCGATGCCGGCGGCCTCACCGATCGACGCGACCACGCGCCTCCAGTCCGACCCCGACGGGTCGAACACGGCGTCCGCGCGGAACGTGGGGACCACCCGGCCGGTGAAGGTGGGGTCGGCGGCGAGCCGCGCGTGCGCGGCGAGGTCGGCGGTGGGCGCGTCCGTGGTCGCGAGGACCTCGATGCCGAAGGCGTCGAACAGGGCGCGCGGACGGAACGCGGGCGTGGTGAGGAGCTCGGCGATGTGGTCGTACTGGGCGTCCGCGTTCGCGGCCGACGGCTGTTCCGTCAGTCCGAAGACGTCGTGCAGCTCCGTCTCGAACCAGTAGCGGACGGGGGTGCCGAGGAAGTCGTCCCAGTGCTCGGCCAGGTTCCGCCAGATGGATCGTCCTGGAGGCACGGTGCCGGTTCCCGACAGGTCGACGCGACCCAGCGCCTCCAGTCCGACACCGTTCGCGTGCAGGAGCCGCAGGACGTAGTGGTCCGGCGTGATGAGCAGCGACGCGGGGTCCTCGAACGGCTGGTCGTCCGCGATGAGGGCGGCGTCGACGTGCCCGTGGGGGGAGATGATCGGCGCGTCCTTGACGGCGTCGTAGACCGTGCGGGCGACCGCTCGCGCTCCCGGGTCGGCTGCGAAGAGCCGGTCCGGGTGCGGGGCGAGCGGTGTGGCGGTGGTGGTCTGGGTCATCGTCGACTCCTTCATGACGCGTGGGGGACGGGTGCGGGACCGGTGGACTCGCGGACGGTGAGGTGGGTCGGCAGCGCGACCGCGCCGCTCATGTGCTCGCCGGGCAGTTCGTCGGCGGGGATCGCGCCGAGCCGTCCGAGGAGCATCCGGATCGCGACCCGGCCGGCCCGCTCGATCGGCGAGGTCATCGTGGTGAGCGGGGGGTTGCAGAAGTCCGCGCCGAAGATGTCGTCGCAGCCGACGATGCTCATGTCCTCGGGGACGCGGACGCCGCGCTCCCGGAGCCGGGCGAGCATGCCGATCGCGATGAGGTCGTTGAACGCGATGCAGGCGGTGGCACCGGCGTGCACGGCGGCGTCGGCGGCCGCTGCTCCGGAATCGACGAACGGCGCGTGCGGCCCGACGCGGCCGACCCGCACGCCGAGGCGCTTGGCGACGCGGACGAGGGCCTTCCACCGGCGTTCGTTCGACCACGAGCTGTCCGGGCCGGCGACGTAGAGGATGTCCCGGTGGCCGAGGGACACCAGGTGCTGCACGGCCTGCTCGACCCCGCCGGGGGTGTCGATCAGCACGGAGGGGACCCCGGCGGGCCGGCGGTTCACGACGACGAGCGGGGTGCGTTCGGCGAACCGGGCGATCTGCGCGTCGGACAGTCGCGACGCGGTGAGCACGGCCCCGTCGGCCTTCCCGGCGATCGCGCTGAGGGCGGCCATCTCGGCGTCGGCGGACTCCTCGGTGTCGACGAGGAGCTGCGTCCACCCGGCACCGGCGAGCTGGTGCTGCGTCCCGCGGATGACGTCGAAGTAGAAGGGGTTCGTGATGTCGGACACGAGGACGGCGACCGCGCGGGTCCGGCCGGACGTGAGCGCCCGGGCCTGCGAGTTCGGGACGTAGCCGAGTTCCCGGGCGGCCTGCTGGATGCGCTGTTGCGTCGCCTGGTTCACGCGGTCGGGCAGGGAGAGCGCCCGGGACACCGTGGACGGCGCCACACCGGTGGCGTCGGCGATGTCGCGGATGGTCACCCGCCGGGCGGTGTCGGTGTCGGTCACGGTTCCTCCGTCGTCCGGCCTGCGCGTCGGTGCGCCGGTGCGGTCTGCCGGTGCCTCGGTGCGCCGGTGCAGCGAACGTAAACCGATCTGGCAACAAGTGGCAACCGATTGCCGCATGTTGCCAACCGCGGGACAGTGGATCGACCGGGCAGTGCCGCCCGGAGGAGGTCTCGAGGAGGAAACCCCCGTGAACACGCGAAGACTTCATGCCCGCACCGTGATCGGTGCCGCGGCCGTGGTCGCCCTCGCCGCGCTGTCCCTCCAGGGATGCGCCGTGGTGAACGGCAGCGGCGACGACCCGAACACCCTCCGCGTCATGATGGGCGCGGACACCACCTACCCCAAGGAACGCAAGCAGTGGCAGCAGGACGTCGCCGCTGAGTTCAAGCGCACCACCGGTGCGAACGTCCAGTGGGAGACGTACTCGTCCGCGCAGGAGGAGCTCACCGCCATCCAGACCAGCGTCATCTCCGGGCAGGGTCCGGACGTGTACGCGATCGGCAGCACGTTCACGCCGACCGCGTACGCCACCGGCGCCTTCGTCGAGATGGGCTCAAAGGAGTGGAAGGCCGTCGGGGGCAAGGACCAGTTCGACCCCGCGTCCTTCGGCATCTCCGGACCGAGCACCTCGAAGCAGATCGGCATCCCGTTCGCCAGCCGACCGTTCGTGATGGCGGTGAACAAGGACCTGCTCGCCGACGCGGGGATCACGGAGATGCCCACGACCTGGGACCAGCTGACCGAGGACGCCAAGGCCACCACCACGGGTGGCCGGCACGGCCTGGCGATCGCCTACGCCGACGGCTTCGACCCGTGGAAGTTCGTCTGGGGCATGGCGCAGAACGCCGGCAACACGATCGTCTCGAAGGACGGCACGGCGGAGATCGACTCCAAGGCCGTCGAGAACGCCTACCGCACCTACTTCGACTGGGTCACGAAGGACGGCGTCGTCGACAAGGCCGCGATCGGGTGGAACAACGCCCAGGCCCTCGCGCAGTTCACCGAGGGAAAGGCGGCGTTCTTCCCGATGACGACCACCACCGCGATCAACTCGTTCAAGAACACCCCCGTGGACGGCAAGTACGAGTTCGCACTCCTGCCGACGGTGCCCCCGGGAGCGACGTCGCGTCCGTCCGGCGGCATCGAGGCGGCGAGCATCCTCTCCGGCGACAACTGGGTCGTGGCCGACTACGGCAAGAAGCAGGACCTGTCGTTCGACTTCATCAAGCAGCTCAGCACGCCGAAGGCGCAGCTGGAGTACTACAAGCTCTTCGGCAACCTGCCGACGAACTCCGACGCCGCGGCCGAACTCGCGGCGGCGAACCCCCAGCTCAAGCCGATCATCGACGCCGGCAAGCTCTCGAAGCCGACCGCCTTCACCGGTGCCTGGTCGGACATCCAACTCTCCCTCGTGGACGTCGTCGTGCAGTCAATCCCGTCGCTCAAGAGCGGTGAGGTCACCGACGACCAGCTCCGGAAGCGTCTGCAGGACGCCCAGAAGGACGCCCAGTCCACGCTCGACCGGCAGAAGAACGGAGGCCTGTGATGACGCAGGTCCAGACCCCCGCGCCGCGCGCGACTGAGTCGCGTGACCGCGAGGTCCGTCCGCACGGCACGACCCCGCTCTACAAGCGGGAGCGTCCCCTCTGGATGCTCCTCCCAGGCGGCGTCCTCATGCTCGCCGTCATCGTGGTGCCGCTCCTCGTGGGCTTCTACATCGCGATGCTCGACCTCGACCAGTACACGCTCCGCCAGTGGTTCAGCGCCCCGTTCGTCGGGTTCGCGAACTTCGCCGAGGCGTTCACGGACTCGCCCCTGCTCCACTCGATCTGGATCTCGGTGTCCATCTCGGTGCTCGTCACCGCGGTCACCGTCCCGATCGGCGTCGCCGCGGCGATCTCGACGCAGAACCGGTTCCCCGGTCGCGGACTCGTCCGGTCGATCTACCTCATCCCGTACGTGCTCCCCGCCTTCGTCGTCGGCACGTTCTTCCGGACGATGCTCCAGCCGCAGGGCGTCGTGAACTCGATCCTGCACACCGACGTGCTCTGGCTGAACGGCTCCGCGTCGTACTGGGCGCTCGCCGGCGTGATGATCTGGACGAGCTGGCCGTTCGTCTACCTGCTCTCCCTCGCCGGACTGCAGGCGGTCGACAACGAGGTGCACGAGGCCGCCGCACTCGACGGGGTGACCTGGTGGGCGAAGCTCCGCTACATCATCTTCCCGTACCTGCGCGGACCCCTGAGCCTCGCGGTGATCATCGCGATCCTGCACAACATCAACAACTTCACCCTCCCGTTCGTGCTGTTCGGCATCCCGCTGCCGTCGAGCGTCGAGGTCATGCCCGTCCTCACGTACATCGCGAGCTTCCAGTCGTTCCGCTTCGGCCTGTCCGCGGCGATGGCGATCTGCTCCCTCGTGATCGTCGCGATCCCGCTGTTCGTCTACCTGCGGGCCGTGAAGCTCGACACCGGTGACGACGCGGGCCCCAACCGCAAGCAGCGTCGTGCCGACCGGCGCACCCTCGCGGCAGCGACCCCGGCCGCTGCCGCCGACATCGACGGAGCCCGAGCATGAGCGCCTTCACCACCTCCACACGGACCCGCCCCACGGCGACGCTGACCGAGAGCATCACCGCCGGCGACCGCGGCCGTCGGCACAAGCGCCCGTACGACACCGACGTCACCCGGCTCCTGCCGCGCTGGCTGCTCATCCTCGTGATCGCGGTGATCATCGCGTTCATCGCCGTCCCCGTGCTCTACATCCTGTTCGGGTCGGTCAACTCCGACGTCGCGGTCGCCCGGGGCGAGTACTTCCCCTCGGAGTTCACGCTCGCGAACTACGTGGACATCTGGTCGACGGTCGCACTCGGCGAGGGGCTCGTGAACTCGATGCTCACCGCCGGTGCCGTCGCCGTCGCGAGTGCGGCGCTCGCGGTCTCCACCGCGTACGTGCTGGTCCGGTTCCGCTTCCTCGGACGCCTGACGTTCCTCCGCGGCCTGCTCGCGCTGCAGTCGATCCCCGGCACGCTCCTGCTCCTGCCCGTGTTCGTGGTGTTCTCGAACATCGCGAGCGCCACCGGCGTGCAGATCATCGGCACCCGCTGGGGCCTGTTCGTCACCTACCTGACGTTCGCCCTGCCGTTCTCGACGTGGGTGATGGTCACGTACCTGCGCGGCCTGCCGAAGGAACTCGAGGAGGCCGCCCGCATCGACGGCGCGTCCAGCACCAAGATCCTCACGAAGATCGTCCTGCCGCTCTCGTGGCCCGGCATCGTCGTGTCGGCGATCTTCGCCTTCCTGCTCGGCTGGAACGACGTCCTGTTCTCGACGATCATGACCACCCCCAACACCCGCACAGTGGCGGTCGTCCTGCAGGTCCTCGGCACCACGCAGGAGGGCGGCGCCGTCCCGATCTACGGCCAGATGATGGCCGCCTCGATCGTCTGCGCGGTCCCGGTCGTGGCGCTCTACCTGATCTTCCAGCGATACCTGGTCGGCGGTCTCACCGCCGGCTCCGTCAAGTAGCGCTGTGCAGTCTGCCGACTTGTCCACAGACTGCCTGGAGGCGCGGTGCCAGCCCGCCCCGCGCCTCCAGGCTGGTCGCATGAAGGGAATGCAATGACCCAGCCCAGTTGGGAACTCTCCGGTTTCGGCGACGAGATCGACGCTGATCCGGCGATCCAGGTCGCGGTGCTGCAGGCGCTCGGCGCCAGCGCCATCGAGGTCCGCAGCGCGTGGGGGGTGAACGTCGTCGACCTCGACGAGGACCAGCTCGCCGGCCTGCACCGCCTGTTCGAGGAACGCGGGCAGACCGTGTCCGCCATCGCTTCGCCGATCGGCAAGGTGTCGGTCGACGAGCCCGTCGAGCACGAGGTCGGACGACTCGGCCGCGCGATCGCCGCCGCGCACGCCCTCGGCACCACGAACATCCGGATCTTCTCGTTCTACTTCGAGGGCCGGCAGCCCGAGGACGTCCGCGACGACGTCCTCGTGCGGATGCGGGCCCTGGCCGACCTCGCCGAGCGCGAGGGCGTCACCCTGCTGCACGAGAACGAGAAGGACATCTACGGCGACGTCCCCTCGCGCGTGCTCGACATCGTCGAGAGCGTCGGCTCGCCCGCGCTCCGCCTCGCTTGGGACAACGCGAACTACGTGCAGTGCGGCGTCAAGCCGTTCACCGACGGATGGGCACAGCTCGCGCCGTACGTCGACTACCTGCAGGTCAAGGACGCGCTCGCCGCCGACTCGTCGGTCGTCCCCGCGGGTGAGGGCGACGGCGAACTGCTGCAGACCCTCACCGCGCTGCGCGACGCCGGGTACTCCGGCTACGCCTCGCTCGAGCCGCACCTCAGCGACTTCACCCACCTCGGCGGGTTCTCCGGCCCCGCGGCGTTCGGCCGCGCCGGTCGTGCCCTCCGGAAGCTCACCGACCAGATCGGAGTCACCCTGCGATGACCGAACCCACCCCGCTCAAGCTCGCCGTCGTCGGCGCCGGCGTCATCGGACGCCACCACGCCAAGGTCGCCGTCCACCACCCCGACCTGCAGGTCGTCGCCCTCGTCGACGCGATCCCCGCAGCCGCCACGAGCGCCGCCGACGAGATCGAGGCGATGGGCGTGGCCCGCCCCATCACGACGTCCACCATCGAAGAAGCGATCGCGCAGACCGACATCGACGTCGTCGCGATCTGCTCGCCGTCCGGCATGCACGTCCAGCTGGCCGAGGCCGCCCTCGCCGCCGGCAAGCACGTCGTCATCGAGAAGCCCCTCGACACCACGATGCCCCGCGCACGGCAGATCGCCGCGCTCGCCGCCTCCGCACGAGCGCGCGGACTGGTGACGAGCGTCATCAGCCAGCACCGCTTCGACCCGGCCTCCGCCGCCGTCGCAGCAGCCGCCCACGACGGCGGGTTCGGCACCGTGACCTCCGGCCTCGCGAGCGTCGCCTGGTACCGCTCGCAGGGCTACTACGACTCCGGCGACTGGCGCGGCACCTGGGCGCTCGACGGCGGCGGCGCGGTGATGAACCAGGGCGTGCACACCGTCGACCTGCTCGTCTGGGCGCTCGGCCGTCCGGTCGAGATCTCGGCGCAGACCGGCCTGCTCGCGCACGACCGGATCGAGGTCGAGGACACCGCGGTCGCCACCGTCCGGTTCGCCGGGGGAGCGCTCGGCGTCATCCACTGCACGACCGCCGCGTACCCGGGCCTCTCCGCCCGGTACGCCGTCTACGGCACGCACGGGTCCGCGATCGTCGACGACGACCGCCTGGCGTACTTCCACATCGCCCCCGACGCGGCGACGCTCGAGTCCGCGTCCACCACCGCGAACGCCACGGCGGTCGCCGGTGCGGTCGACCAGAAGGACGAGGTCGTCCCGCCGGAGCACGTCGTCGGCGGTCCGGCCGAACCCGACCACTTCGCCGCCGGTCACGCCCGGCAGTACACCGACATCGTCGAGGCGATCCGCGACGGCCGCGAACCCGGCGTCACGGTCGACGCGGCCCTCGTGTCCCTCGCCACCGTCCGCGGCCTCTACGTCAGCGCGACGCTCGGCAAGCCCGTCCGGATCGACGACGTGATCGAGGGCGCGTACGACGACGTCGTCCCCGTCGTCGGCGCACACGCAGCAGAAGGAGCCACCCGATGAAGTTCTCCGTGTTCACCGCCTCCACCCCCGACTGGACCCCGTCACAGGCCGCGCAGACGCTCGCCGAGCAGGGCTGGAACGGCATCGAGTGGCGCATCGTCGACGACCGTCCGGCCTCCGGCGAGGCTGTGCCCGCCGGGCGCTCGTTCTGGGCCGGCAACAACTCCACGTGGCAGTTCACCGGCATCGAGGACCAGGTCGGCGAGATCGCCCGCACCACCGACGCCGCCGGGCTGGAGTACTCCGGCATCGGCGGGTACCAGCAGGCGTCGAACCGTGACGGCGTCGACACCATGCTCCGCGTCACGAGCGAGCTCGGCGCCCGGCAGGTCCGCGTCTCGATGCCGATGTACCGGCAGGAGAAGGAGCGCACCGGCGAGACCTACACGCAGATCTTCGACCGCACCCGCGCCGACCTCGAGTGGGCCGTGGCCCGGGCGACCGAGCTCGGCGTCAAGGCGCTCGTCGAGCTGCACCACATGACGATCACGCCCTCGGCCTCGGCGGCGCTGCGGCTCGTCGACGGCCTCGACCCGGAGCACATCGGCGTCATCCACGACCTCGGCAACCTCGTGATCGAGGGGTACGAGGACCACCTCGCCGCCTTCGAGCTCCTCGGCCCGTACCTCGCCCACGCGCACGTGAAGAACGCCCGCTGGGTCGACACCGGCGACACCCGGGCCGACGGCAGCACGATCTGGCAGAACGAGTGGGCACCGCTGCGCACCGGCCAGGCGTCCGTCTCCGAGTACCTCGACGCGCTCCGCCAGGTCGGCTACGACGGCTGGGTCACGATCGAGGACTTCTCCACCGATCTCCCGCTCGAGGCCCGCACCGCCGACAACCTGGCGTACCTGCGGTCCCTCGTACCGGTGTCGGCATGACCGATCGCCGACCCGGCATCGTGCACCTCGGGGTGGGTGCGTTCGCGCGCGCCCACCTCGCCTGGTACACGGCGCACGCCGACGGCGAGCCGTGGGGCATCACCGCCTTCACCGGACGCTCGCCGGACACGGCCGACGCGCTGGACGCCCAGGGATGCCGGTACACGCTCGTCACCCGGGCCGCCTCGGGCGACGACGCCGAGGTGGTCGACACGATCGTGGCCGCCCACCCGGGCAGCGACTCCTCGACCTGGAGGCACGTGGTCGCGTCCCCGGCGACCACCGTCGTCACGCTGACGGTCACCGAGCAGGGCTACCGGTCCGGTTCCGACGTCCCGGCCCGCCTGGTCGAGGGGCTCGAGGCCCGCCGCGCCGCGGGGTCGGGGCGCATCGCGCTCGTCAGCCTCGACAACCTGACCCACAACGGTGACGTGCTCCGTGACGCGGTGACGTCCGCCGTGTCCGACCCGGCGCTGCAGGACTGGGTCGACACGAACGTCTCGTTCCCCTCGTCGATGGTCGACCGGATCACCCCGGCCACGACCGACGACGACGTGGCGGCGCTGGCGGAGCTCCCCGGTGCGCTCGACGGCGACCGGGTGCCCGTGGTCACCGAACCCTTCGCGGAGTGGGTGCTCGAGGACGGCTTCGCGGGGATCGACCGCCCGGCGTGGGAGACCGCCGGCGTCCGCATCGTCGACGACGTCACCCCGTACGAGCAGCGGAAGCTCTGGCTCCTGAACGGGTCCCACTCACTGCTGGCGTACCTCGGCCTGCAGCTCGGCCACGACACGGTCGCGTCCGCGATGGGCGACCCAGTCTGCCGGGCCGCCGTCGAGCAGCTCTGGGACGAAGCGGCGCTCGAACTCCCACTGCCCGAAGCCGAGGTCGCCGCGGCACGCGACGCCCTGGTCGACCGGTTCGCGAACCCCCGGATCCGGCACACCCTGCGGCAGATCGCCGCCGGCGGCTCCGAGAAGCTCCCCGTCCGCGTGGTCGACGTGCTCCGGCACCGACTGGACCGCGACCCGTCCGCGGGCATCGGTCCCGGTGCCGCGACCGCCATCGCGGCGTGGTGGCTGCACCTGACCGAACAGCCCGACCTGGTGAGCGACGACGGAGCCCCCGGGGCAGACTCGGACGTGCACGACGTGCTGCGCGTCATCGCCCCCGACCTCGACACCACCCCCGTCGTCGCGGCGATCACCGCCGCGGCCGACCGCATCCGTGCCGCGCGGGACACCGCGGAGCGCACGAGAACCGACGAAGGAGTCCACGCATGACCGACACCACGACGAACCCCGCGGCCCCGGTGCCGGGTGCGACCGACGCCGGCGCGGCGACCGACCCGACCGCCGGACGTCCGGACACGTGGGCGTCGGCCGACCGTGGGCAACTGATCGACCGCGCCGAGGTCATCGTCACGAGCCCGAACCGCAACTTCGTGACGCTGAAGCTCACCACCGCCGACGGCGTCACCGGTCTGGGCGACGCCACCCTGAACGGTCGTGAGCTCGCCGTCGCCACCTACCTGTCCGAGCACGTCGTGCCGCTGCTGGTCGGCCGCGACGCGAGCCGGATCGAGGACGCCTGGCAGTTCCTCTACCGCTCGTCGTACTGGCGGCGGGGTCCGGTCACCATGGCCGCGATCGCCGCGGTGGACATGGCGCTCTGGGACATCAAGGGCAAGGTCGCGGGGATGCCCGTGTACCAGCTGCTCGGCGGCGCCTCCCGGACCGGGCTGATGGCGTACGGCCACGCCTCGGGCAAGGAGCTGCCGGAGCTGTTCGACTCCATCCGTGAGCACCAGTCCGAGGGCTACCGCTCGATCCGCGTGCAGACGGGCGTCCCCGGCCTCGAGTCGATCTACGGCATCGCGTCGAACAAGACGACGACGGGGAACGAGGGCGTCCGCTACGACTTCGAGCCCGCGCAGCGCGGTGCGTTCCCCGCGATGGAGGACTGGGACACCCGGGCGTACCTGCGCCACGTGCCCACCGTGTTCGAGGCCGTCCGGAACGAGTTCGGCCCCGAACTGCCCCTGCTGCACGACGGCCACCACCGGATGACCCCGCTGCAGGCGGCGAAGCTCGGCAAGTCGCTCGAGCCCTACGACCTGTTCTGGCTCGAGGACTGCACCCCGGCCGAGAACCAAGAGGCCCTGAAGCTCGTCCGGCAGCACACCACGACGCCGCTCGCGATCGGCGAGGTCTTCAACACGATCTGGGACTTCAAGGACATCATCCGCGACCAGCTCATCGACTACGTCCGCGGCGCCGTGACCCACATGGGCGGCATCTCCCCGCTGAAGAAGACGATGGACTACGCCGCGATGTACCAGATCAAGTCCGGGTTCCACGGGCCGACCGACATCTCGCCGGTGGGCCTCGCGGCGCAGATGCACCTCGGGCTGGCGATCCACAACTTCGGCATCCAGGAGTACATGCAGCACGGCCCGAAGACGAACCAGGTGTTCCGGCAGACCTTCACCTTCACCGACGGGTACCTGCACCCCGGCGACGAGCCGGGCCTCGGGGTCTCGCTCGACGTCGACGAAGCGGGCAAGTACCCCTACGAGCAGGCGTACCTGCCCTTCAACCGCCTCGCCGACGGCACCGTCCACGACTGGTAGCGGGCAAGCTGGGCCGCATGGGGTTCGCGGACGTGGCGAGGGAACTGCTCCTCGTCGCGCCCGCGGACTTCGTCGCCGAGCGGACCGCGCGTCAGCGGGCGGTCCGGAAGGACGACCGTACCCTCGCCACGGCGATCGGCGGCCTCCGGAAACCCGCACCGGCCGCGTGGGTCGTCGACCTGCTGGCGCACGACGGTGCACTCGACGAGGCGGTCGACCTCGGGCCCGCGATCCGGCAGGCCCAGGCGGATGCCGACCCGGCAGCGATCCGCACGCTGCGGCGTCAGCGAGCGAGCGTGGTCGACGCGCTGACCCAGGCCGGGGCCGACCTCGCGTCCGACGCCGGGCACCCGGTGACGCCGAGCGTGCTCGACCAGGTCCGGGCGACGATCGAGGCAGCCATGGCGGACCCGCACGCCGGAGCGGCCGTGCGCTCCGGTCTCCTCGTCCGGCCGCTCGAGAGCGCCGGGTTCGACGACGTCGACCTCGACGGCGCGCTCGCCGACCCGGACGCGGTGCCCGACGCGTGGTCGGGCAGCGACGCCCCGCCCATCCCCATCACTCAGGCGCGGCGCCCGGAGCGGAGCCGCGCGGACGGGAGCGGCACGCCGGGGGCGACCCGCGCCTCCCGGAAGCCCTCCCGCGAACCCAGACCCGCCTCGGACGCCCGACCCGAGACCGACCCGGCCGCCGAACGCCGCGCCGCGCGCGAGGCCGAGACGGCCGCGCGGACGGAGTCCCGCGATGCCGACGCCGCGCTCGACGCGGCCGAGGACGCGCTCGCAGCCGCCGAGGACCGGCGCGCCGACCTCGAACGCCAGCTCGCCGAGGCCGCGGCCGAGGTCACACGCCTCGAGCACGCGCGCGACGACGCGGAGACCGAGAGCGACCGAGCCCGCGACCTCCTCGCGGCAGCACAGCAGCACCGTCGCGACGTCGGACGCTGACCGCGCGCGGTGCGCTCCGAGGCCGTCCGCGGGCGTCTCATCCACACGGATGAAAGCCGTGCCCGGCGCTCGCTCCCCGGGGCTCACCGCCTCTACGCTCGGCCGCATGCGCTCCTTCCTCCGTCGCCGTGCACGGCACCTCGTCGCCCCGCTCGCCGGGGCCGTCTACCTCGTGCTGTGGCTCGTCGCCGAGGCGAGCCGCACGGACCTCGACCACGTCGTCGTGCTCGTGGCCTTCGCCGTCGCCATCGGACTCGCCGCCTGGATGCCGGCGACCGCCCTCGGGATGATCGCCGGCGTACCGCTCCTGCAGGCACTGCGGCTGCTCGCGCGACCCGAGGCGACGGTGTGGCCCGAGTACCTCGCCATCGCGGTCGTCGCCGGCATCGTGGGAGCGGGACGCTCCGACCTCATGCGGTGGCTCGCGATCCCGGCGCTCGGCGTCGGCAGTGCTGCCGCTGCCTGGGCGATGGTGGTGCCCTCCGTGGCGGACCAGGACGTGTGGGCGAGCTGGACCGGTTCCACCGCCGGCACGCGGTCCGACCTGGTGTTCCTCACCCTGGCGATCGCCGGCGGAAGCGGGATCGCCTGGGCGGTCGGCGTGGCGATCGGCGCGACGTGGCGGATCGGCCTGGCGCGGGTCCGGACCGCTCGGGCCGAACACGAGACCGAGGTCACGAGCGCGGAGCTGCGCGCCGAGCAGGAGCGCGCGCGGATCGCCCGCGACGTGCACGACTCGCTGGCGCACTCGCTCGCCGTCGTGGTGTCGCAGGCCCAGGGGGCGGCGGCGATCGCTGTGCGGGACGAGCACGCCTCCAGGGCGTTGCAGGACATCGCCGAGGTCAGCCGTTCCGCGCTCGGTGACGTCCGGGCACTCGTCGAGCGGATCCACGGTGCCGGGCCGGACATGCCACACGCCCTGACGGACCTGCCCGACCTCGTCGCGGACATGCGCGAGCTCGGCATGGACGCGGTGCTCGAGGAGCACGGCGAACCCGGCTCCCTCGCACCAGCCGCGCAGAACGCCGCACACCGGATCGTGCAGGAGAGCCTCACGAACGCGCTGAAGCACCAGGGACGCACGGCGACCGTCCGGGTCGTCCTCGACTGGCGCGGCCCGGGGCTCGGGGTGGTCGTCACGTCGACGGGGGCGGTCCCGCTCGTGGTCGCGGACGGCCGCGGCTCCGGTATCGCGGGGATGCAGGAGCGTGCACGACTGGTCGGCGGCTGGCTGCGAGCAGGCGCCGGTGACGAGGAACACGAGTTCGTCGTCACCGCGTGGCTGCCGGTGGTCGTGGCCGGCGAGCTGGAGACGGCCCGGTGAGCTCGATCCGCGTGGCGGTGGCCGACGACCAACGGCTCTTCGCGTCGGGCATGCAGATGCTCTTGGACGCACAGCCCGACATGACGTGCGTCGGGACCGCGGGCGACGGCGCCGAGGCCCTGGCGCTGTGCGCGTCGGTCCAGCCAGACGTCCTCCTGCTGGACCTTCGCATGCCGGTGCTGAACGGCATCGAGACGCTCGCCCGGTTGGCTGCGTCCGGCGGGGACCGGCCCCGGGTGGTCGCCCTCACCACGATCCGACGTGACGACGCGGTGCTCGCAGCACTCCGGGCCGGGGCGGCGGCGTTCCTCACGAAGGACGCGCTGCCCGACGTCGTGACGGCCACGGTCCGCGACGTGCACGAGGGGCGTCCGGCGCCGACCGAGGCCGAGGCGCTCGACCTCCTGCGCGCCCAGGGCGTGCCCGTCGAGACCCACCGACGTGACGAGGTCCTCGACGCCCTGACCGCCCGCGAGCGAGAGGTCTTCCTGCTCGTCGCGAAGGGGCTCAGCAACCAGGAGATCGCCGCAGCCGTGTTCCTCAGCGAGGCGACCGTGAAGTCCCACGTGCGCGCGGTGCTCACCAAGCTCGGACTCCGGAACCGGATCCAGGTGGTCATCACCGCACACGAACGCGGCCTCGTCCGCGCCTAGGGGGAACCATGCAGCTCACCAGCCGTGCCGCCAAGACCGGCACCCTCGTCCTCGTGCTCGTGGGGCTCGGCGCAGGCGTCGTGCACGCCCTCCCCGAACCGGCGGACCGAGCCATCGAGCCGACCGTCGAGCGGAGCGTCGGCACCTGGGCGATGCCGCTGGACGGATGGGTCCAGCCGGGGTCGGAGAAGGCCGCGTACGCCGAGGACCTCGTCGTGCAGCCGTGCCTGCGGGAGGCGGGCATCGACTTCCCGCCACCATGGGCGACCGTCGACGGCCTCGAAGCAGCTTCGGACGCGGCGGAGACCCCCGAGCGCGGCAACCCGGCCCCGGCACTGTCGTGGACTCGCCCTCTCGACGAGGACACCGCTCGGACCAGCGGGTACCACGCGCCGTCGACCGCCGGGGCGAACCGGGACGGTCGTCGTGCGTGGGGTGAGGACCCGGAGCGGAACGCTGCCTTCGCCGACGCCGCACAGTCCGCGGTCACCCGCTGCTTCCGTCAGGCCGAGCGCACCGTCGGGACCGACGATCCGGACGGCAGCGTGCAGCGGGCCTCGATGACCGCGAAGCGCCTGACCTTCCTCGCCGGGACGGCCGCCCGCGAGGACGAGACCGTCGTGGCCGCCGCGGCCCGCTGGCACACGTGCATGGCGGACGCCGACGTCCCCGACCTGCCCCGAGCACCGAGCGAGATGCCGTCACAGTCGATGAAGATGGACTACGGGACCAACCTGGCGTCGACGCCCGTCCAGGACGCCGAGATCGCGGTCGCCGAGCGTGACGTCTCCTGCCAGCACTCGTCGGGCTACCGCGACGCGCTGTACGACGCCGAGTGGCGGCGGTTGTCGCACGTGACGGCCACGGACGCCGCGGTCCTGCACGCCGCGGAGCCGGACCAGCGCGACGTCGAACGGCACCTCGACGAGGTCATCCGCGACCAGGCGCCGGAGAGCCCGTCCGGGCGCTGACCGAGGCGCGTTCCTTCCCATCACAGTCGCGGTGGTGAGCGAGATCGGGCGTACTCGGTCAGAAAAAACGACCACCTACGCCCGAAACGACCACCTGTGCCCGAAACGACCACCTACCTGCTCCGCCGCCCCCGCGCCCAGATCGTTACCCAACAGTTGTCGTTCTTGACGGACTGCGTTGGAGCGGTCTAATCTCGGGCACCATGCTTCGGGCCGGCGATGGTCCGCCGGGTCCGCCCCGACGACAGCACCGGGCGGCCCGGGTACAGGACTCGCATCATCGCCGACGCAGCACCCCACCCGCAGCCACTGCGCGGGCGAGGTGCTGCACGGCGCGCGGCGCACCCCGGAGACATGCCGCGATGCCGGGTCGAGCACTCCGGGGCCCCTCCAGGAGAGACGACACATGTCGGAACCCCGCACCGCCCGCACCACCACCCTCACGCCGCCGAACGGCGTCACGGCTCCCGAGTCCGGCACCGCCGCACCACCGCCGGCCGCCGCCGCCCGCGAGGGACTCCTCGCCCGCCTCGGCATCCCGCACCCGCTGCGCTGGGGCTTCCTCGGCGTCCTGGTCTTCATGACCGGCGACGGCATCGAGTCCAACTTCATCTCCCCGCACATCGCGGCGGCGCTCGGCTCCGGCGGGGTCGACAGCGCCGCGATGGTGATCGGCCTCTACGGCGTCGCGGTCCTCGTCGCGTCGTACTTCGCCGGCGTGCTGTCGGAGCTCTGGGGCCCGCGCCGGGTGATGACCATCGGCGCCGTGCTCTGGGTCGTGTTCCAGGTCGCGTTCCTCGCGGCGCTGCCCACCGGGTCGGTCGGCCTCATCGCGCTGACGTACTTCCTGCGGGGCCTCGGCTTCCCGCTGTTCGCGTTCTCGTTCCTCTGCTGGGTGAACCACACGGTCGCCCGCGAGCGGAACGCCACCGCCGTCGGCTGGTTCTACGTCGTGTTCACCGGCGGCCTGCCGACGCTCGGCTCGCTCATCGCGATCGGTACCATCCCCGCGTTCGGCGGCGGCCACACCGGGGAGACCTGGTCGATGGCGCTGTCGCTGCTCCTCGTCGCGGTCGGCTGGGCGGTCGTCCGGTTCGGCGTGCACGAGCCCACCGGCCTCGGTCGGATCGCGCCGCGCTCGCACTCCGCCGCCCGGGTGATCGCGAGCGGCATCGAGGTCTGCGTCAAGCGCCCGAAGGTCCTGCTCGCGGTCCTCATCCGGCTCGTGAACACCGCCCCGGAGTTCGGCATGTTCGTGATCATGCCCGCGATCATCGGCACCGAGCTCGGTTGGGGCCAGTCGAAGTGGCTGACGATGACCGTGATCGTCTACGCCGGCAACATCCTGTTCAACGCGTTCTTCGGCGCCCTCGGCGACCGCATCGGGTGGATCCGCACCGTGAAGTGGTTCGGCATCGGCGCCTCGGCGATCGGCCTGCTCGCGTGGTGGTACGTCCCGCACCTCGTGCCGGCCGGGTCCGAGTGGGGCTTCTGGCTGGCGACCGCCGCCGGCACCGTCTTCGGCATCATGCTCGCCGGGTTCACGCCGATGGGCGCGATCGTCCCCGCCTTCGCCGGCGAGGAGCGCCGTGGCGCCGCGATGGCCATGTACGCCACCGCAGCGGGTGGTGCGACGTTCCTCGGCAACGCCGTCGTCAGTGCCGTGCTGCCCTGGGGCGGCCCCGGCGGCGTCGTCTGGACGTTCGTCGGCCTCTACGTGCTCGCGTTCGTGGTGCTGTCCTTCCTCAAGGTGCCGGAGGGCGCCGAAACGGCGGGTCACTGACGCGACCCCCTGCGGCCTGGAGGCGCGGTGCGGGCCCGCACCGCGCCTCCAGGCCGCCTGTACCGACGTCCAGGGCACGGTGCGACACGCCCGGATCGGTCCTGCTAGACTCGGTGACTGACTTCGGCGAGGGCCGCGCATGCGCGGCCGTGATCGACGCGGTGGGAGACCCGGCCCAGCTTGGGAACGTTCCTCACGCGTGCACGCGTTCGAGTTGCAACACCACAGACCCCCACGATGCCGGCACCCCGGTGTCGTCCCCGAGACCAGGAGACACCATGGCCGACTACACCAAGCTCGCAGCGGAAGTCCGCACCAAGTTCGGCAAGGGCGCTGCTCGCAAGCTCCGTGCCGCCGACAAGATCCCCGCGGTCGTCTACGGCCACGGCACCGAGCCGAAGCACATCACGCTGCCCGGCCACGAGACCATGCTGCTCGTCCGTACGGCCAATGCGGTCGTCGACCTCGACATCGAGGGTGCGGCCCAGCTCGCCCTCGTCAAGGACGTCCAGCGTGACCCGGTGCGCCAGATCATCGAGCACATCGACCTCGTGGTCCTGCGCCGCGGCGAGAAGGTCACGGTCGACGTGCCCGTCGTCGTCGAGGGCGAGTCCTTCTCCGGCACCATCCACGTGCAGGACCTCAACACGGTCTCGCTCCTGGTGCTCGCCACGTCGATCCCCGAGCACGTCGTCGTCGACGTCGAGGGCCTCGAGGACGGCACGCAGATCCACGCCTCGCAGCTCCAGCTCCCCGAGGGCGCCGAGCTCGAGACCGACGCCGAGGCACTCGTCGTCGCGATCGTCACCCCGCGTGGCACCGCCGACGACGACGCCGCCGACGAGGCCGCTGCCGAGGCGGGCGCCGAGGCCGGTGCCGAGGGCGGCTCCGCCCCGGTCGACGGCGAGTAACACCCCTTCGCGGACATCTGGCCGACGCTGATGACAGGCAAGACGCTCGTCGTGGTCGGGCTCGGGAACCCCGGGCCCGGCTACGCGGGCAACCGTCACAACGTCGGCCAGATGGTCCTCGACGAACTCGCCGCCCGCATGGGCGCGACGTTCAAGAAGCACAAGACCCCGAACCAGGTCGCCGAGGGGCGCCTGGTGCCCGGGGGACCCCGCCTGGTGCTCGCCAAGCCCGGGTCGTTCATGAACACCTCGGGTGGCCCGGTCTCGAGCGTGCTCGGGTTCTACAGCGCCACCCCGGCCGACCTCGTCGTCGTGCACGACGAGCTGGACCTGCCGTTCGACACCGTCCGCCTGAAGGGCAGCGGCGGGCACGGCGGGCACAACGGCCTGCGCGACATCATCAAGGCCACGGGGACCAACGAGTTCACCCGCGTGCGGATCGGCATCGGCCGACCCCCCGGGCGCCAGGACCCGGCCGACTACGTGCTGCGTGACTTCTCGCCGACCGAGAAGAAGACGCTGCCGAACCTGCTGGCGGACGGCGCGGACGCGGTCGAAGCGATCGCGGACCTCGGGCTCCTCGCCGCACAGCAGCGCGTGCACGCCCCGTCCTGAGCGGCGCTGCCCGGTGCCGTGCGTTCGCCGGTCGCGCACACAGCGGCCGGTGTCAGTGGTGGCCGGTACCATCTCCTGAGTGACGATCTCGGGCATCATCCCTGCGCTCTCGCGCGCCTCCGCGTTCGATCGCGTCCTCCGTGCCGCACCCCGTGACGCCGACTTCTCGGTCGTCGACGGTCTGCGCGTGCCGCTGCTCGGCGCCCTGCTGGCCGAACGCACCGGGCCGCAGTGCGTCTTCGTGATCACGGCCACCGGGCGCGAGGCCGAGGCCGTCCGCGCATCGGTCGGCAGCTACCTCCCCGATGCCGAGGTCCTCGAGTTCCCCGCGTGGGAGACCCTGCCGCACGAACGGCTCAGCCCGAGCGCGCAGACCGTCGGCACGCGCATCGCGACCCTCCGGAAGCTCGCCGCGTGGCAGGACGCCCCCGCGGCCGAGCGCCGCACGACCGTGGTGGTGGCGAGCGTCCGGGCGGCGCTGCAGCCGATCGCGGGCAACCTCACCTCCCTCGCGCCGATCGCCCTCCGCACCGAGTCCCGCGGCAACGACCTCGGCACCATCGCCGGGCAGCTCGTGGACATGGCGTACGCCCGGGTCGACCTCGTCACCCGCCGCGGTGAGTTCGCCGTGCGCGGCGGCATCCTCGACGTCTTCCCACCGACGGCCGACCACCCGGTCCGCGTCGACTTCTTCGGTGACGAGATCGAGGCGATCAAGGCCTTCTCCGTCGCCGACCAGCGCACCACCGACGACGACCTCGGCTCCGTCGAGCTCACGGCCTCGCGCGAACTCCTGCTGAGCGACGACGTCCGGCAGCGGGCGCGCGAGATGCTGCACGAGTTCCCGAACCTCTCCCAGATGCTCGCGAAGATCGCCGAGGGGATCCCGGTCGAGGGCATGGAGTCCCTCGCCCCCGCGCTCGTGCAGGACCTCGTGCCGGTCACGAACTACCTGCCGGACGACTCCGTCATCGCGGTGTTCTCGCCCGAGCGGGTGAGCGGCCGCGCGCACAGCCTCGCCGAGACGAACACCGAGTTCCTGCAGGCCGCCTGGAGCGCCGCGGTCGCGGGTGCGCAGGCGCCGATCGACCTCGACGCCGGCAACTTCCTCACCGTCCAGCAGCTCAAGAACGGCCGCGGGCAGCGCACCTGGTGGACGGTCTCCCCGTTCGACTCCGGGCTGGACGAGGGCGACGCCGAGCGCGTGCTCACCGACGCCGAAGCCGTGGCCGAGGCGGGTGACTACATCCGCGTCCGGGCCGAGGCGATCCCGAGCTTCGCCGGCAGCGCGGACGGCGCGATCGCGCACGTGAAGCAGCTCACCGACGACGGGTGGGCCGTCGTGGTGACCGCCCAGGGCCAGGGGCTGGTCGAACGGGCGGTGCAGGTGCTCGCCGACGCGGGGGTCGCCGCCCGTGCCGAAACCGTCACCGCGCCTCCCGAGCCCGGCGTCGCCGTCGTCACGACCGCCACCGTCGAGCACGGCTTCGCCACCCCGGATCCGCGCATCGCGGTCCTCAGCGAGGCCGAGTTCTACGGCCGCAGCGTCCAGCAGGGCGCGCGCACCGTCAAGAAGCTCGCGAGCCGGCGCAAGAACGTCGTCGACCCGCTGCAGCTCAAGCCCGGGGACGTCGTCGTGCACGCCACGCACGGCATCGGCAAGTTCGTCGAGCTCGTCTCGCGCGAGGTGAGCTCCGGCGGCCGCAACGCGGTGAAGACCCAGCGCGAGTACCTCGTGCTCGAGTACGCGCCGTCGAAGCGCGGGTACCCGGGCGACAAGCTCTTCGTGCCCACCGACCAGCTCGACCAGCTCTCGCGGTACGTCGGCGGCGAGTCCCCGACCCTGTCGAAGATGGGCGGCTCGGACTGGGCCTCGGCGAAGTCGAAGGCGCGCAAGGCCGTCCGCGACATCGCCGTCGACCTCGTGAAGCTCTACTCCGCGCGGATGGCGTCGAAGGGGCACGCGTTCGGCCCGGACACCCCGTGGCAGCGCGAGTTGGAAGAGGCGTTCCCGTTCGCCGAGACCGCCGACCAGCTCACCACCATCGACGAGATCAAGCGCGACATGGAGCGGCCGATCCCGATGGACCGTCTGCTCTCCGGCGACGTCGGCTACGGCAAGACCGAGGTCGCGATCCGTGCCGCGTTCAAGGCCGTGCAGGACGGCAAGCAGGTCGCGGTGCTCGTCCCCACGACACTCCTCGTGCGCCAGCACATGGAGACCTTCCAGGAGCGCTTCGCCGGCTTCCCCGTGCACCTGCGCGCCCTCAGCCGGTTCCAGACCGAGAAGGAGTCGAAGGAGACCATCGCGGGCCTCGCCGACGGCACGGTCGACATCGTCATCGGCACCCACCGGATCCTGTCGCAGGGCATCCAGTTCAAGGACGTGGGCCTGGTCATCATCGACGAGGAACAGCGGTTCGGCGTCGAGCACAAGGACCAGCTCAAGAAGCTCAAGACGAACGTCGACGTCCTGGCGATGTCCGCGACGCCGATCCCGCGCTCGCTCGAGATGGCCGTCACCGGCATCCGCGAGATGTCCACCCTCGCCACCCCACCCGAGGACCGCCACCCGATCCTCACCTTCGTCGGGCCGCAGTCCGACCTGCAGGTCGCCGCCGCCATCCGCCGCGAGCTCCTGCGCGAGGGGCAGGTGTTCTACGTGCACAACCGCGTGAAGGACATCCAGTCCGTCGCCGCGCACCTCGCCGAGATCGTCCCGGACGCCCGCATCGCCGTCGCGCACGGGCAGATGTCCGAGTCGACGCTCGAGCAGGTGATGGTCGACTTCTGGGAGCGCCGGTTCGACGTCCTCGTCTCGACCACCATCATCGAGACCGGCCTCGACATCGCGAACGCGAACACGCTCATCATCGACAAGGCGGACAAGTACGGGTTGTCGCAGCTGCACCAGCTGCGCGGTCGTGTCGGCCGAGGGCGTGAGCGCGGGTACGCGTACTTCCTCTACGACGCCGAGAAGCCCCTCTCCGAGACCGCGCAGGACCGCCTCGAGACCATCGCCGCGAACAACGAGCTCGGCGCGGGCATGCAGGTCGCCATGAAGGACCTCGAGCTCCGCGGGGCGGGCAACCTGCTCGGCGGGGAGCAGTCCGGCCACATCGCGGGCGTCGGGTTCGACCTCTACCTGCGCATGATCGGCGAAGCCGTCTCGCAGTTCCGCGGGGACGTCGCCGAGGGGCAGACCGAGCTCCGGCTCGAGATCCCCGTCGACGCGCACATCCCAGACGACTACGTCGAGTCCGAGCGGCTCCGGCTCGAGGCGTACCAGAAGCTCTCCGCCGCCTCCGCCCCCGCGGCCCAGGCCGAGGGGATCGACATGGTCCTCGACGAGCTCACCGACCGGTACGGCCAGCCGCCGCAGGCCGTGCTCACCCTGGTCGAGGTCTCGCGCCTTCGCCGGATGGCGCAGCAGGTCGGGCTCTCCGACGTCGTCGTGATGGGGTCGAACCTGCGCGTCGCGGGCAAGGAGCTCGCCGACTCGGCGCAGGTGCGGCTCAAGCGGATGTTCCCGGGCGCCCGGTGGTTCCCGCAGCAGGACGCGGCGAGCATCCCGCTGCCGAAGCCGCACGGTGAGACCCTGCCGGACGCTGCGCTCATCCAGTGGGTGGAGAGCATCCTGACGGCCGTGTACGGGGCGTCGAAGGCGCCGGCGGAGACGCCGGCGGCGTAGAGGGCGGGCTGCCGTCGCCCGCGTGCGTGGCGACGGACGGGAGGCGCGGTGCCAGCTGGCACCGCGCCTCCCGTCCGTCGGTGGTCGCGTCGTGGGCGCGTGCGTACCGGCGTGCGCGGGACGCTTGCGTCCGTGCGCATCATCCGACGTTCCGCCAGTCGATCGACGCGTGCAATGTCGGAACGTGCGCGCGCATCTCTTGCGCGTGCATCGTCCGACGTTCCGCCTGTCGATCGACGCGTGCAATGTCGGAACAGGGCGCGCACGGACCCCGCGCGACCCCGCTACTCGGTCGCCTCGGCCTCGGAGAGCTCCCGCCGCGCCCGGTACCGACGCGCCCGCAGGCTGACCACGACGGCGGACGCCACGATCGCGATGCCCGAGCCGACGAGGACGGCGAGCACACCCTCGTCGAGGATCTCCTCGTTGCGGGCGAAGGCGAGCTCGTTCATGAGCAGCGAGACCGTGAACCCGATCCCGCCCAGCACGCCCACCGTGACGATCGACCAGAACGACAGCGTCGAGCGGCCGGGCGCCCGGAAGATCCGGGTCGCGACAGCCCCGAACAGCGTGATGCCGATCACCTTGCCGACCGGCAGCGCGAGCACCACCGCCCAGAACGTCGGCGACAGCTCCCCGATGCCGACGGCGGGCACCACCACCGCGGCCGACGCGAAGGCGAACACCGGCAGGACGATCGCGTTCGACCACGGCTCCACGTTGCCGTGCAGCGTGTGCCCGGGGCGGCGCGGCAGGACGAGCCCGAGCGCCACGCCCGCGATCGTCGCGTGCACGCCCGAGTGGTACACGAGCCACCACGTCAGGACACCGAGCACGACCATGCCCGCGACGACCCAGGCCTGGCCGGGACGCCCGGGGCGCAGGGCCTTGCCGAGCAGCCAGAAGAGCGCGAGCACGACGACGGCGCCGGCGAGCGCGAGGAAGTCGGTGTCGTGCGCGAACACGACGGCGATGATGATGATCGCGATGAGGTCGTCGAGCACCGCCAGGGCCAGCAGGAACACCCGGAGCGTCGAGGGCAGCCCACGACCGAACATCGCCAGGACGCCGAGCGCGAAGGCGATGTCGGTCGCGGTCGGGATCGGCCACCCGTGCCCGTACGGCGTCCCCGCGGTCACGACGAGGTAGATCCCGGCCGGGACGAGCACGCCGCCGACCGCTGCGATCGCGGGGATGACCGCCGTCTTCGGGTTCGACAGCTCACCGGCGACGAGCTCGTGCTTCAGTTCGATCGCCACGAGCAGGAAGAACACCGCGAGCAGCCCGTCGCTGATCCAGTGCGACACCGAGAGGCCGAGTCCGACCGCACCCCACGGGGCCTGCACGTGCAGGAGGTGCTCGAGGCCGGGGCCGAGCGGCGAGTTCGCCACGACGAGCCCGAGAATGGCAGCGGTGAGGAGTGCGATGGCGCTGAAGCGGGGGGAACGGACGATTGCCGGCATGGAGCTCCGTCGGAGAAGGGTCGGGTGGGAGATCGTCGACCAGACTTCCCGACACGCCACGTACAGCATACCGGCCGACCCTCCGCGGCGTCCACGGTGTGCTGCGTGGCACGATGACCGCATGACCGCCGTCTCGGACCTCGTCACCGTCGTCGACCGCCTGCTCGACCCCGCCGGAGGGTGCGTCTGGAACCGCGCCCAGACCCATGCCTCGCTGGCGCGGTACGCGGTCGAGGAGTCGTACGAGCTGGTCGACGCGATCGACTCCGGGGACGACGACGAACTCCGCGAGGAGCTCGGCGACGTGCTCTACCAGGTGGTCCTCCACGCGGGACTCGCGGAGTCGTTCGACCTCGAGGACGTGGCCGCCGGCGCCCGGGACAAGATGGTGCGCCGGCACCCGCACGTGTTCGGGGACGAGCGGGCGGACACCGTGGAGGACGTCGTGCGCGTCTGGCGGGCGGCCAAGGCTGCGGAGAAGTCCTCGCGGCGGAGCGTCTTCGACGGGGTCCCTCGAGCGATGCCGCCGATGGAGCGGGCCGTGAAGCTGCTGGAACGCCTGGAGGAACGGGGGGACTCCGACGCGGTCGTCGCCTCCGTCGTCGCGGCGGCGGGCGCGGGGGCGCGGTCGGGAGGCGCGGGTCGCGTCCCGGACGCCGGTGCTGCGGGTGCGGGGGCGCGATCGAGGGCCGTGGGAGCGGTACCGGACGCGGGCGCGGTTCCGGACACGGGCCCTGGTCGGGAGGTGCGGGTGGAAGGCGCCGGTGGTGCCGTCCTGGACGCCGGGTGGGGGACCGCCGTGCTCGCGATGATCGCGGAGGCGCGTGGCACCGGGATCGACCCGATCGCCAGTCTGCGTGCCGCGGTCGCGGAGCTGGAGGCGGCCGGCCGCGTCGGAGAGTGAGGCGACCTGCCGCGCCCGAGCGGTGCGGGTGCGGATGCTCGGTGCGGGTGCGGGGTGCTGGGTTCTGGTGCGGGGTGCTGGGGCGCGGGCGAGGGGAGTGCGGGCGTCCTCCCAACCCGAAAAAAGGAGGACGCCCGCGAGCGGGCCGACGGCACCACCAGGGATGCGGTGCCGATGGAGCAGCCCACTCGAACCGCGGGGCACACTGCAGCACGTTGCCCACGCGATCGGTTCGTCGGATGGATCAGGCACCCGTCGAACCGAGGTTCTGGATGAAGAATATCAGCCGGTCGGAACGTGTGCAAGCCGGGAAGGTCGATCTGCCAGAATCGATCCATGGCTCCGACCGTGACGGCTCCCCGTGGCATGCGTGACTTCCTCCCGGCAGACAAGGCCCGGCGCGAGCACGTCCTGGGCGTGATCCGCGACGTGTACGCGCGCCACGGGTTCGACGAGATCGAGACCCCGGTCGTCGAGGACGCCGCCCGCCTGCACTCGGGCCTCGGCGGTGACAACGAGAAGCTCGCGTTCGCGGTCATGAAGCGCGGGCTCTCCACCGAGGACCTGCAGCACGCCGGTGCACCGCTCGACCTCGCCGACCTCGGGCTGCGGTTCGACCTCACCGTGCCCCTCGCGCGCTTCTACGCCACGCACCGGGCCGAGTTGCCGTCGGTGTTCCGGTCGGTGCAGATCGCCCCGGTCTGGCGTGCCGAACGCCCGCAGAAGGGGCGCTACCGGCAGTTCGTGCAGTGCGACATCGACATCCTCGGTGAGCCCGGGCAGCTCGCCGAGATCGAACTCATCCGGGCGACGACCGCTGCCCTCGACGCGCTCGGGGTCCAGGGCACCACGATCCGGATCAACGACCGCCGGATCCTCCTCGCGCTCCTCGGGTCGTGGGGGATCACCGACCCGACCGCGGCCGACCGTGCGCTCATCACGATCGACAAGCTCGACAAGATCGGGCCGGACGGCGTGGCGGCAGAGCTCCGCGAGACCGTCGGCGTCGAGCTCCCCGGGCTCGAGGACACGATCCGCACGCTCGAGACCGCCGACTGGGACGCCGTCGGGGGAGCCACGTGGCTCGACACCGACGCGTTCGAGGACCTGCAGCGGCTCCGTTCGGCGCTCCCGGGCGTCGACCTGCGCTTCGACCCGACACTCGTCCGTGGCATGGGCTACTACACGGGCACGATCTTCGAGGTCGCGCACCCCGACTTCGGCTACAGCCTCGGCGGTGGCGGGCGCTACGACGGCATGATCGGCCGGTTCCTCGGGCAGGACGTGCCCGCGGTCGGGTTCTCCCTCGGGTTCGAGCGGCTCGTCGACCTCGTCACGCTCCCGGAGTCCGCCGAGTCCGACGCCGTCGTGCTCGTGTACGACAAGGACGTCGACCCGGTCCGGCTCGCGGCGCTCAAGGCCGAAGCGCTCGAGGGGCACCGTCGTGTCCGGCTCGAGCGACGCACGAAGAACATGAAGAACCTGCTCGCGGGACTCGTCGCGCAGGGCTTCGACGCGTTCGCCTCCGTGGGTGCCGACACGCAGTCGCTCGAGGGTGTGGAGTTCCGCCCGCTGGCGTGAGTTCTCCACAGTCGCCCGTCATGCACGCCTCGTGTTCACCCGCGCCTCGCTAGGATCGACTCCGCAATCACCACAACCGAACGTGTAGGGAGTACCCCGTGGCCCAGATCGACGCCGTAGGCGCACGCGAAGTCCTCGATTCCCGAGGCAACCCGACGGTCGAGGTCGAGGTCCTGCTCGACGACGGGGTCGTCTCGCGCGCACTCGTCCCGTCCGGCGCCTCCACCGGTGCGTTCGAGGCGTACGAGCTCCGTGACGGAGACGCTTCCCGCTACGGCGGCAAGGGCGTCCTCAAGGCCGTCGACGCGGTCCTCGACGAGATCGGTCCGGCGCTCGAGGGCTTCGACGCCACCGACCAGCGCCTCGTCGACGCCGCGCTCATCGAGCTCGACGGCACCGAGAACAAGTCGCGCCTCGGTGCGAACGCGATCCTCGGCGCCTCGCTCGCCGTCGCACGCGCGGCCGCCGACTCGGCCGACCTGCCGCTGTTCCGCTACCTCGGCGGCCCGAACGCGCACACGCTGCCCGTCCCGCTCATGAACGTCGTCAACGGTGGCGCGCACGCCGACACCAACGTCGACATCCAGGAGTTCTTCCTCGTGCCCTACGGCGCCGAGTCCTTCTCCGAGGCGCTCCGCTGGGGCGTCGAGACCTACCACGCGCTCAAGGGCGAGCTGAAGAAGCAGGGTCTCGCGACCGGCCTGGGCGACGAGGGCGGCTTCGCCCCGGAGCTCGCGTCCAACCGCGCCGCGCTGGACTTCCTGCTCGCCGCGATCGAGAAGGCCGGCTTCACGCCGGGCAAGGACATCGCGCTCGGCCTCGACGTCGCCTCCACCGAGTTCTTCCACGACGGCAAGTACGCGTTCGAGGGCAAGCAGCTCTCCGGCGAGGAGTTCACGGCCTACTTCGCCGAGCTCGTCCGCGACTACCCGCTCGCCACGATCGAGGACCCGCTGGCCGAGGACGACTGGGCCGGCTGGTCGCACCTGACCGCCGAGCTCGGCGACAAGGTGCAGATCGTCGGTGACGACCTGTTCGTCACGAACCCGACGCGCCTGCAGCGGGGCATCGACGAGAAGGCCGCGAACTCGATCCTCGTCAAGGTGAACCAGATCGGCACCCTGACCGAGACCCTCGACGCCGTCTCTCTCGCGCAGCGCCACGGCATGACGGCGATCCTGTCGCACCGCTCCGGCGAGACCGAGGACACCACGATCGCGGACATCGCGGTCGCGGTCGACGGTGGCCAGATCAAGACCGGCGCCCCGGCCCGCTCGGACCGTGTCGCGAAGTACAACCAGCTGCTCCGCATCGAGGAAGAGCTCGGCGACGCCGCGGTCTACGCGGGCCGCTCGGCCTTCCCGCGCTCGGCTTCCCTGTAACCCAGCGCCTCCGCGAGACGCCGTCCTCCCTCGGGAGGGCGGCGTCTCGTCGTTCGGGCGCCGAGGTCGCACGGCATGCCGCGCCGACCGTCGAGGTCGCACGAACTGCCGTCTCAGCCGGACGCGGACGACCGATCGTGCGACCTCAGCGGATCGCCCGCGGCGTGTTGCGCGACCGCGTGCCGGGCGCTGGCAGCGTTCCGGGGGTGCGCCGCGCCTCCTGGATCGCCCGCTGAGAGGGCGCCGAACGGCCGCGTGCCGACCGCCAGCAGGCCCGCCGGCGGGTTATCGTCGGACCGTGCCCAGCCAGAAGCCCCGTGTCCGCCGCGTCCCCGTGGCGCTGCCCGAGGGCGGCTCGTCCGAGCAGCCGTGGTACCGCTCGATCCGGTTCTCCGGGTTCAGCCTGCTCATGCTGGCCATCATCGTGCTGTTCGTCGTCGTGCTCGCGCCGTCACTCCGGACCCTGATCCAGCAGCAGGAGCAGATCGCCCAGCAGCAGCGCGAGGTCGCGAGTCAGAAGGCCGACGTCGCCCAGAAGAAGAAGGACGTCGCGCGCTGGGACGACCCCGCGTACATCGAGGCGCAGGCTCGGGACCGACTGCTCTACGTGTACCCGGGCGAGGAGAGTTACCTCGTGATGGGCAGCGAGAACCGGAAGGCCGAGTCGACGCCGACGACCGATTCCGGCACGCCCGTGAGCTCGACCGTGCAGACGCCGAAGGTCGACTGGGTGCAGGCGATGCTGTCGTCGGTGCTGACCTCAGGGCTCACCGACGAGACCACGCAGCAGCTGGTCGCACCGGACGTCTCCGGCACCGGCGACACGAAGTAGGACGACGCGCGGTACTCCGGTAGGCTCACGTACCCGTGACGACCCCTCCCTTCGACCCGCCCTCCGAACGCGACATCCAGGTCGTCTCGGCGCAGCTCGGCCGACCGGCGCGTGACGTCATCGGGATCGCTGCTCGCTGCGTCTGTGGCAACCCCACCGTCGTGTCCACGAAGCCCCGGCTGTCGAACGGCACCCCGTTCCCGACGCTGTACTACCTGTGCCATCCCGCGGCCACCGCTGCGGTCAGCACCCTCGAGGCCAACCAGGTCATGCCCGAGCTGGCAGCCCTGCTCGAGGACCCGACCGTCGCCGAGCAGTACCGCGCGGCGCACGAGTCCTACCTCGCCGATCGCGAGTCGATCGAGCACGTCGACGAGATCGACGGCATCACCGCGGGTGGCATGCCCACCCGCGTGAAGTGCCTGCACGCCCTCGTCGGCCACGCCCTCGCCGCCGGACCCGGCGTCAACCCCATCGGCGACCTCGCGCTCGAGCGCGTGAGCTGGTCGCCTGCCCGGTGTGAGTGCCGGGCGTATGATGAGGGAGCAGACGCCGGAGTCGGGGCGGGTGGCGGCGAATTCTGACCAGCCTCCCGGCAACCACCCCACTCCAAGGAGATCATCCACCGTGCCCAAGATCCTCGTCGTCGGCGGCGGTTACGCCGGCTTCTACACCGCCTGGAAGCTCGAGAAGCACCTTCGTCAGGGCGAAGCCGAGGTCGTCATGGTCGACCCGCTGCCGTACATGACGTACCAGCCGTTCCTCCCCGAGGTCGCCGCCGGTTCCATCGAGCCGCGTCACGCCGTCGTCTCCCACCGCCGTCACCTCAAGAAGACGCGCGTCGTCACCGCCAAGGTCACGAAGGTCGACCACGCCAGCAAGACGGCGACGATCACCCCGGCCGAGGGCGAGGCGTGGGAGGAGTCCTACGACCAGATCGTCATGACCGCGGGTGCGGTCTCGCGTACCTTCCCGATCCCGGGCGTCGCCGACGAGGCGATCGGCCTGAAGACGATCGAAGAGGCCGCGGCGATCCGCGACAAGATCCTCACGAACTTCCACAAGGCAGCGACCCTGCCGGCCGGCCCGGAGCGTGACCGCCTGCTGACCGTCGTCGTCGTCGGTGGTGGCTTCGCCGGCATCGAGGTGTTCGCCGAGCTCCGCTCGTTCGTCTCCGACCTGCTCAAGAGCTACCCCGAGCTGTCGTTCGACGACACGCACTTCCACCTCGTCGAGGCGATGGGCCGCATCATGCCCGAGGTGTCGCTCGAGACGTCGCACTGGGTGCTCAAGAACCTCGCGCAGCGCGGCGCCACGGTGCACCTCGAGACGCAGCTGGCCTCGGCGGTCGGCGGCGTCTGCGAGCTCAAGACCAACGACGGCGCGATCGAGAAGATCGAGTCCGACCTCATCATCTGGACCGCCGGTGTCATGGCGAACCCGATGGTCAAGGGCACGGACCTCCCGCTCGAGCAGCGTGGCCGCATCCGCGTGCAGCCCGACCTGCGCGTGGTCGACGACAACGGCGTGATCGCCGACGCGTGGGCCTGTGGTGACGTCGCGGCCGTGCCGGACCTCACCGGTGGTGGCGTCGGCGGGTTCTGCGTGCCGAACGCCCAGCACGCCGTCCGTCAGGCGAAGCAGCTCGCGAAGAACCTCGTCGCGACGATCCGCGGCGAGGCGACGACCGACTACAAGCACGAGAACCTCGGTGCCGTCGCCGGCCTCGGTCTCGGCATCGGTGTCTTCCAGTCCGGCAAGTTCGCCATGAAGGGCTTCCTGGCCTGGGGCGCACACCGCGGCTACCACGGCCTGGCGATGCCGTCGTGGGAGCGCAAGTGGCGCGTCATCGGCGACTGGGTCGGTGGCTTCTTCCTCGGCCGCGACATCGCGTCGCTCGACGACCGCGAGACCCCGCGTGCTGCGTTCGAGGCGTTCGCGTCCCGTCCGAAGCCTGCAGCCGAGGCCCCCGCGGCACCGGTCGAGGCGTCGAAGCCGACCACCGCTCCGGAAGAGGGCAAGCCTGCCGGTGCGGCCGGTCCCGCGTACGGCGAGCCGGCGAAGGACGTCTCGAACGACGCCGAGCCGGTGAAGGCCGAGGCGGACGCCAAGTAGCGACACGCTCCAGACGAGGCGGTCACCCCACGGGGTGGCCGCCTCGTCTTCGTCGGTAGGCTGTTGCGGCCCGCCCCCGTGGCCCAATCGGTAGAGGCATGCGACTTAAAATCGCCGAGTTGTGGGTTCGAGTCCCACCGGGGGTACCGAGGTGGCGGACGACGTTTCGCGCTCGGCGACACTTCACGGCGTCGCCCGCGCGTGAACTGTCGCGCAGCGCGAAACCCCGCCCCCGCTACCATTCTCGGGTGGTCGGATTCGGAAGCGCGCTCGCGAACCTGCGGAACGCCCTCGGCCGACCCGAGGCCCACGTCGAGGTGGTCGACGGCGAGACCGTCCCGACCGGCATGCTGCTCGGCACGCTGGGCGCCCTCCTCCTCGACGCCGGCAGCTCGGTGACCGACGTCCGTTCGGCGCTCGAGAAGGCCCGCGACGCCGCCGGGGTCGGGCCGACACTCGCCGTCGGGGTCCTCCCCGCCCTCGTCATGGTGAGCGAGGTCGCCACCGGCGCCGCCACCATCGTCAACGCCGAGGGCGTCGAGCTCTCGAGCCGCCAGGCCGCCCGAGCGAACCGGCTCGTCCTCGGCCTCGAGAGTGGCTCGATCGCCCTCGCCGAGATCCCCGCACGGGTCCGAGCGATCCGCGCCGGGACCGTCCCGCCGCCGGCACTTCCGTGGATCCTGGGCAACGCCCTGACCTCAGCCGGACTCGCGGTGGTGTTCCGCTGCCCGTGGTGGGCGATCCTCGTGGCCCTGGCTGTCGGAGCCCTCGTCGGCGTGATCGGCCTCCTGCTGCGGCGCTTCCGCGAGGCCGTGGCGATCATCCCGTTCCTCGCGGCCTTCGTGTCCACGACCATCGTCGGGCTCGTCGCCGCCGGCACGGGGTTCGACCACGTCCCGCTCTTCGCCGTGTGCGCCCCCGTGGCCGTGTTCGTGCCGGGAGCCCTCATCACCAACGCCCTGCTCGAGCTCACCGCGGCCGACATCGTGACCGGATCCTCGCGGCTCGTGCAGGGGCTCATCATGCTCGGGTTCATGGCGGCGGGCATCGCGTCGGGGAGCGCGCTGACCGGGTTGCACGTCGACCCGTCCTCGGCGGCACTCGTCGGCGAGGTCGCCGGCGTCGGCACGGACCGCGGCGGGTGGGAGGCGGTGCCGTCCTACTGGGTGTCGTGGGTGGCGGTGGTCGGGCTGGCCGTCGGCCTTGGCCTGGTCTTCCGGTCGGGGTGGCGGCTCACGCTCGTGTCCGTCGCGGTCATGGTCACGGCCTACGCCCTGGTGAGCGGGACGACGCCGCTGTGGGGGAGCGTCGTCGCCACCGGTGCGACCGCCGCGCTGCTGTTCGTCGCGACGCGGCTGCTGGAGCGGCTGGTGCCGGCGATCCCGGCGACGGTCTCGTTCTTCCCGGCGTTCCTGCTGCTCGTGCCGGGGACGGTCGGGCTCGTCGCGGTCGCCACGTTCGACCCGGAGGCGCTGGCGAACCCGCTCGCGACGTTCGTCAGTCTCTGCATCGGCACGAAGATCGGCGGCCTGCTGCCGGGGCTGTTCGCGCGGAACGCGCCGCACCGCGGGGTCGACGCGACCCAGTAGACGCGGAGAGCGCGGAGAGCGCGGCAGGCGCGGTGGACGCGACCCACTGCGGGACGGGAGGCGCGGTGCCGGCCCGCACCGCGCCTCCAGGCCGTCACGGCGCGAGCAGGCGCCCCGCAGCCTGGTCGTCCACAGCCGTCGCCTTCGCGAGGTAGTGCACCTTCTTGCCCGTGGCGTTGTACGGCAGCTCGGTGACGAACCGGTAGAGCCGCGGCCGCTTGTAGCGGGCGAGGCCGGGGTGCGACGCGGTCCACTCCTCGAGGGCTGCGGCGGCTTCGACGTCGTCCTCCGGCAGCCGCCCGGGCGCACGGACGACGTACGCCGTCACGACCTCGCCCCAGCGCTCGTCGGGGACGCCGACCACGATCGCGTCGGCGACGCCCGGGTGCTCCTGCAGTGCGGCCTCGACCTGCACGGGGTGGACGTTCTCGCCACCGGAGATGATCATGTCGTCCTTGCGCCCGACGATCGTCACGCGCTCGTGCTCGTCCCACGTGGCGAGGTCGCCCGGGTAGAACCAGCCGTTCGCGAACTTCTCGGCCTCGAGCCCGGGGTTGCGGTACGAATAGCCGGACTTCACGGTGCGGACCGCGAACTCGCCGATCTCCGAACCGTCCTTCGGCACGGTGTCGCTCGGGTCGGCGAGGCGGTCCTCGTAGACGCGGACCACGGCGACGTCGTCGTCGGTGGAGGCCCGGCCGGTGGACCCGGCACCGTCGGGGAAGTCCTCGGGGCGGAGGAAGGTGTTCCAGAAGGTCTCGGTCGTGCCGTAGCCGTTGAAGATCCGGGGCGACAGGAGCTCCTGGTACCGGAGCGCCGCGGCCCGGTCCAGCGGTGCGCCCATCGTCACGATGCCGTTGAGGGAGGACAGGTCGCGGGGCCGCTGCTCCTGGGCGTTCGCGAGCTGCACGAGGTTCGGCGGGGCGCCGATGAGGAACGTCAGCTGCTCGGACTCGACCAGGTCGAGCACACGGTCGGCGTCGAAGTGCCGGAGCGTGGTGAGTTCGGCGCCGACGTAGAACACCGGGTTCGGGCCGCCGGAGTACAGACCGCCGCGGTGGAAGAGCGGCGACATGTTGAGGGTCTTGTCGAACGGGCTCAGCGGGAAGTGCATGATCACGTCGTGGGCGCTGAGGACCTCGACGAGGCTCGGCAGCGGCACGGGCTTCGGCCGCCCGGTCGTGCCGCTCGTGTACAGGCGCGTCGTCTCGTCGTAGGTGCTGCGGGGCTCGGACGCAGCGAGCTCGTCGGCGGTGACGGGGTCGCTGGTGAGGAGCGCGGCGAAGTCGACGTCGCCGGGTCGGGTTCCGTCGCCGACCACGACGACGTGCTCGGGCGTGTGGTCGGAGCTGGCGAGCGCGGCCGTGATGTCGGTCGAGCGGGCGGCGTCGTGGACGAGGACCACGGGGGCGGAGTCCTCGATGATGAACGCGACCTCGTCCGACGCGAGTCGGAAGTTGGTGGGGGAGAACACCGCGCCGATGCGATGGGCCGCCAGGTACAGGATCGCGAACTCGGGGGAGTTGAACAGCTCGACCATGACCACGGAGCCGCGACCGACCCCGTGGCGCACGAGCCACCCGGCGACGCGGTCGACGTCGGCGCCGAGCTCGGCGTACGTCCACGAGCGGTCGGTGTCGGGATCGCGGAGCGCCGGCCGTCCGGCGAAGCGGTGGGTGTTCCGGGCGAAGCCGTTGGCGTACGTGTAGCTGTGCTCGAAGACGTCGCGGAAGCGGGTCGGGTCGTAGTCGGATCGGGTCTCGGTCATCGTCGCTCCCAGCAGCGGTCGTGGTGCTGCACGCACCGTCCGTGGTACGGCGCGCTCCGTTCGTGATGTCGCGCGCACCGCTCGTCAGCGTATCCGTGCAGCGAGCCTCGGCGGCAGCCCGATCCGGGCCCTGACGGTGCCACGTTCAGGCGCGCTGGTCGACCCGGGCCGCCCGCTGCCAGCACCAGACGGCGACGGCTCCGGCGGTGCAGACCGCGGCGACGACCACCAGTGCGACGGGGGAGACGTGCGTTCCGCCGGATCCGGAGTACACGGCGGCGGCCAACGCGACGGCGACCGCGGCGATGGCGGCGTACCGACCACGGGACCGCGCGAGCAGGGACTGCCCGGCGGACCCGGCCACCGGCAGCAGCGTCACGACGACGGCGCCGAGGCCGCCGACGCACAGGGTGATCGCGAACTCGGACACGAACGACACCCAGAAGCCGGACCCCGGCGTGACGGAGTGCAGGACCCAGCCGGCCGCCGCCACGACGAGCAGCGCGATCGACCGCCAGGTGGCGCTGCGGGCGCCGGCAGCGATCGAGGAGCCGAGCCGGAGCGCCCGGGTGTCGAGGTCCGGTCGGCCGATCGGCACGAGGACGGCACCGACGATGACGGCGGGTGAGAGGTCGAAGGTCCGGGTGACGCCGCACGCCACGAGCGCGGCGAGCACCAGCCAGGGGGAGACCCGGAACCCGATGGTGCTGCGATCGGTGCCGGCTGCCCAGCGGGTGGCGAGGACGATCGTCGTCGTCAGTACGGCCGCGCCGAGCAGGACCGCGATCGCCAGACGGACGTAGCGGGCCTCGAGGGAGATGCCCACGCCGAGGAGCGTGCACAGCCCGACGACCAGCACCGCGACGGTGATCGAGGCCCAGGTCGGGAGCACGTCCTCGCCGCGGCGTCGCTCGTCACGGGGGCGGTTGCGACCGAGGAGCCCGGCGAACGGCGACCGGATCCGGCCCCGCGCGACGCCGGCGACGAGTGCGAGCGGACCCGCGATGAGCACGAGGAAGCCGGCGGCGACGGCCGTGGCGACGAGGACCGTGCGCCACGAGAACGCCGCCTGGATGGTCGGCACGGTGGTGTCGTACGCGGTGGAGGCGGTCCAGTCGCCCGCCGGGCCGGACCAGTCCAGCCCGCGGCCGTGCCCGCCCGTGGTGGTGCCGGCGCCGGATCCGCTGCCGCTGCCGCTGCCGGCGCCGGTGCTGCCGCCGGAGCCTCCATCGGAACCGGAACCGGAACCGGAACCCGAACCCGGACCGGTGCCGGGGCCGGTGGATCCGCCGGTCGCGGTGCCGTGGCCGTTCGGGCCCGTCGTCGTGCCGGTGCTGCCCGTCCCGGTACCAGGGGTCCCGGACGGCGAGCCGCTGCCGGTCGACCCGTCACCCGGCGTGCCCGGTGCCGCCGACGCACGGGAGACGACGACCCGGACGGCCGTCGAGGTCGGCGAGAAGTTGCCGGCGGCGTCGTGCTGCGTCGCCGTCACCGCCCGGGTGCCGGCGCCCAGCGTCGAGCCGGCCGTGGTGCAGGACCACCGGCCGGAGGCGGGCACCTCGGTCCGGCACACGGGGGCACGGTCCGCGTACACGGTGAGCACGGCGCCCGCCTCGCCCGTCCCGCTGACGGTCAGGGGCTGGACGCGCACGCGGTCGCCGGAGCCGGGCGCGGTGATGCGCGGTGCCGTCGGCGCGGTCCGGTCGAGCGTCACGGTCACCGGGGTCGACGCGGCGCTCCGCAGGTCGGACCGGTACCCGTCGGCCGTGCTCGCGGTCTGCGTGGCGGTGACGGAGAGCCGTGCGTCGCCGCCCGGGGTGCCGCCGCGGAGGGACACCGTCCACCGGCCGTCGGCACCGACCGTGGCGGTCCGGTCCGTCGATGACCCGGACACCGAGAGCGTGACGGTCGACCCGGCGTGCCCGGTGCCGGTCACCGGACCGTTCGTGGGCCGTGCGGTGGTGACGACCGGCGGGACGATGACATCGGACGCCGGGGTGCGCGCCGAGCCGAGCCCGGGGAAGCTCTGGTCCGCCACGGTGAAGACCTGCTGCGGTCCGCTCCGGACGGTCGCGAGGCAGGACCAGGCACCGTCGTCGTGGACGGTCGCGGTGCACCCGGTCGACCCGGTCGACGCCGGACCGGTGACCCGCAGGGCGTGCCCGGCGGTGCCCCTGCCGCTGAAGCGCACGGTCCCGCTGGTGATGTCGCCGGGGTCGTCGATCGACGGGCGCACCGGAGGCCGGCTCGGCGACGTGGTCGGGGGTGCCGGGGTCAGGTGGTCCTGGGGTGCTGGCGTGGGGGTGGGTGTCGTGCCCGGATCGGGGTCCGCAGCGGCAGCAGCGGTGGACGTCACGGCTGCGGACGTCACGGCTGCGGACGTGACGGCGGTGGCCGGGGCCACGGCGAGGGCGAGCAGGCCCACGACGAGGGCGGCCCCCGCGGCGACGGCCAGCGTGATCCGGGTTCGGCGAACGGGGCCGTCGCCCCCGACAGCCCGGTCGTCCACGTTCTCCCCGCGCGCGTTCATCCGAGTCCATCCCACGTGATCGAGCCGCTCGGGTCAATACGTCGATCGGATGATGTCCGTGGACCGAGCGACACGCCGAGCAGCCCGAGCGCGCGGTGTGTGCGACTCGGGAATCGCCCGTGAACCGGGGCCGTGGACGAGAGGGCACCCCACTGGTCGATACAATCGTCCTCGGCCGTGACGTCGGCCCGACGGCCCCGTCACACCGCGATCCCGACGCGCAAAGGAGTACGCCCTCATGGACACCGGACTCATCACGACGCTGATCGTCGTCGGAGTGGTGGTGGTCCTCCTCGTCGTCGTGGGGATCTACCTGTGGGTCACGTACAACTCGCTCGTCACGCTGAAGGTCCGCGTCGACGAGGCGTGGAGTGACATCTCCGTGCAGCTCAAGCGCCGCGCCGACCTCATCCCGACGATCGTCGAGACGGTGAAGGGCTACGCCACGCACGAGAAGTCCGTGTTCGAAGCCGTGACGAAGGCCCGCGCCGAGACGCTCAGCGCCGGGGACGCCTCGAGCGCCTCCACGGCCGAGGGGCACATGCAGAAGGCGCTGAAGAGCGTGTTCGCGGTGGCCGAGGGGTACCCGCAGCTGCAGTCCAGCCAGAACTTCCTGCAGCTGCAGTCCGAACTCGTCGACACCGAGGACAAGATCCAGTCCGCCCGCCGCTTCTACAACGGCGGCGTCCGCGAGCTGAACACCAAGATCCGGGTCTTCCCGAACTCGTCGTTCGCGAAGAGCCGTGGCTTCACCGAGGCGTCGTTCTTCGAGACCGCCGAGCCCGCGGCGATCGCCGAACCGCCGCGCGTCCAGTTCTGACCCGCCCGACGACGGCTGCGACGTGTACAGCGCGATCGCGCGCAACAAGCGCAACACGGTCCTCATCGTCCTGGTCTTCCTGCTGATCATCGGGGCGCTCGGGTTCCTCGGCGGCTACCTCGCCGGCAACGTGTCGATCGGCGCGATCGTCCTCGTGGTCGCGCTCGGGTACGCGCTGGTGCAGTACTTCGCCGCGGGTCGCCAGGCCACGGCGATCGCGGGCGGCATCGAGATCGACCGGAACACCGAGCCACGACTCTGGCGCACGGTCGAGAACCTCGCGATCGCCACCGGGATGCCGATGCCGCGCGTCTTCGTGATCGAGGACACGTCGCCGAACGCCTTCGCCACCGGCCGTGACCCCGACCACGCGATCGTCGCCGCGACCACCGGGCTGTTGGCGATCATGGACGACCAGGAGCTCCAGGGCGTCATGGCCCACGAGCTCGGGCACGTCCGGAACTACGACATCCGCGTCTCCACGATGGTGTTCGGGCTCGTGGTCGCGGTCGGTCTCATCGCCGACGTGCTCCTCCGCATCTCGATCTTCAGCGGGCTCGCCGGCGGTCGGAACCGGAACAACGACAACGGCGGCAACAACCCGATCCTGCTCATCGCCGGCCTCGTCGCGGTCATCGTGGCACCGATCGCCGCGGCGGGCGTGCAGGCCGCGGTGTCCCGGCAGCGGGAGTACCTGGCGGACGCGACCGGCGCGATGACCACCCGCCACCCCGAGGGGCTCGCCCGTGCGCTCGAGAAGCTCGGCGCGTACGGCCGGCCGATGCAGACGCAGAACTCGTCGATGGCGCACCTCTGGATCGCCGACCCGATGCGGCCCGGCCTGATGGACCGGCTGTTCTCCACGCACCCGCCGCTGCCGGACCGGATCGCGCGGCTGCGCGGGAGTCTCGACCGGTTCTGACCCGACGGCGGGTGCCGGCGACCGGGTGTGGCCCAGGAGGCGCGGGTCGGCCCCGCCCCGCACCACTGGCCCGTCAGACGGCCGGTTCCAACGCCACGCTCGCGTCCGCGTCGTCGGCCGCGACGTGCGGCACCAGCCGGACGCCGAGCGCTCCAGCGACCGCAGCCGCGGCGGTTCCGCGATCGGTGACCTCGACCCCGTCGAGCCCCTGCCACGCGGCCGTCCGTCGGAAGGTCTCGGCGAGCCGTCCGGCATCGAGTCGCTCGCCCGGCTCTTCCCACGCCGTCCGCACGCGCAGGACCCCGCGCTGCCGGTCGCTCTTCAGGTCGACCCGCCCGACGAGCCGGTCGTCCTGCAGGACGGGCAGGACGTAGTAGCCGAAGACCCGCTTCGGTGCCGGCGTGTAGATCTCGATCCGGTAGTGGAAGCCGTACATCCGCTCGGCCCGCCGCCGGAACCACACGACCGGGTCGAAGGGACTGAGCACGGCGTCGGCCGTCACGTGCCGCGGGACCCGTGCATCGGCGTGCATCCAGGCGCGCTCGCCCCAGGACTCGACCCGCACCGGCACGAGTTCTCCGGCGGCGACGAGTTCGGCGATCGCCGCGGCGGTGTCGTCGGAACGGAGCCGGTAGTAGTCGGCGATGTCCGCGCGGGTGCCGACGCCGAGTGCCCGGGTGGCCCGGCGGACGAGTTCGAGGACGGCTGCGGGTCGCGCCGGTGCGTCCTCGAGCGTGCCGGCAGGCAGGACCTGCTCGGGGAGCGCGTAGACCCGCTCGAAGCCGGACCGTCCGGCGCTCACGACGTCGCCCCACCGGAACATCTGCTCGAGTCCGAGCTTCACGTCGCTCCAGCCCCACCACGGCCCCCGACGGACGTTCGACTCGTGCTCGACCGCGCTCGCCGGCATCGGCCCCTCGGCCGCGAGCAGCGCCCGGAGCTCGCGCCGGACCCCCTCGGTCCGCCGGACCCCGTCGATCCGGTTCGGCCACGAGTCGCGCTCGCGCAGCGCGTCCATCCGCCACCGGAAGAGGGGGAGGTCGGTGCGGTCGACGAAGGCGGCCTCGTGCGCCCAGTACTCGGCGTAGGGACCGCGCTTCGACATCGTCAGACGGTCGAGCGTGGACCGGTCGTAGGCGCCGAGCCGGGCGAAGAGGGGCAGGTAGTGGCTGCGCTCGAAGACGTTCACGGAGTCGATCTGCAGCAGGCCGAGGCGCGCGAACCCCGCGTTCAGCGCCCGGGTCGACACGGCGTCGGCAGGTGGCTGGCCGAAGCCCTGGGCAGCCAGTGCGACACGGCGGGCCTCGGCAGCGGAGAGCGTGGTCCTGACCATGTCCGAAGGCTACCGATCGCCGCCGACACCCCGCTTCCGGTGACGTATGCCGTATCTGGTACCTGTCGGGCCGCACATCGGTACACTCGCGACCATGGCATGGGGCAGAAAGCAGCAGCAACCGACGCATCCGGACCCCGTGGTCGAGGAGTCCGTCCCGACCGGCATGCGGATCGCCGGCGCGTGGTCGTGGCGGATCCTGGTCGTCATCGGGGTGATCGCGGTCTTCATCTGGCTGATGACGATCTTCAGCCAGATCCTCATCCCGTTCCTCGTCGGCATCGTCGTCTCGGCGCTGCTCGTGCCGATCTCGAACTGGATGCAGCGCCACCACGTGCCGAAGTGGCTCGCGGTCGTCATCAGCCTGCTCGGCGGACTCGCGGCGATCGGCGCGCTGGTGTGGCTCGTCGTCGACCAGATCATCGCGTCCTACCCGTCGCTCCGCGACCGCACGGTCGACCAGTACGCGAACATCAAGGACCTCGTCCTGAACTCCGGCCTGGGCATCACGCAGGGCGACGTCAACGGCTGGCTCGACGACGGCACGAAGTGGCTGCAGGACAACAGCGCGTCGATCCTCTCCGGGGTCGCGAGCGCGGGGTCCGGTGCCACGCACGTGTTCGAGGCGCTCTTCATCATCCTGTTCACCACGATCTTCCTGCTCATCGACGGCAAGAACGTGTGGCGGTGGGCCGTGCGGCTCTTCCCGAAGAAGGCCCGTGCGACCGTCGACGGCGCCGGTGTCGCGGGGTGGATCACCCTGACGAGCTTCATCCGCGTGCAGATCTTCGTCGCGTTCGTGGACGCCGTCGGCATCGGGCTCGGCGCCTTCATCGTCGGCCTGTTCTTCGGCGGCATGCCGCTGGTGATCCCGATCGCGGCGTTCGTCTTCCTCGGTGCCTTCATCCCCGTCGTCGGTGCGATCGTGACCGGGTTCCTGGCCGTCTTCGTCGCACTCATCTTCAACGGCCCGCTCGCGGCCGTCCTCGTCCTCGCGGTCGTGCTGCTCGTGCAGCAGATCGAGGGACACATCCTCCAGCCGCTCGTCATGGGCAACGCGGTCAAGGTCCACCCGCTCGCGGTGGTCCTCGGCGTCACGGCGGCCTCCGGGCTCGCGGGCATCGCCGGTGCCTTCTTCGCCGTGCCGCTGATCGCCACCGTGAACACGATGGTCATGACGATCGCGAGCGGCCGCTGGCGTGGACTCGACTCCGAGCACGTGCTCGAGGCCACCCCGAAGCGCGGCCAGCACGGGCAGCTCCAGCTCCGGCGGGGCCGCCGCCACAAGGTCGGCGACGCGGTCCCCGCACCCGGCAGCAAGCCGGAGCCGGCGGCGGCTGAAGGCACTGCCAGCACCAACTGACGTCACGGGTTCGTCAGGAGTGCCGCGAGCGACGATGATGGACCCGTGACCGACACCACCACGCCGCTGATCCCCACGCTCGACGACATCGAGAAGGCACGTGTGACGATCGCCGGGGTCGCCCGTGTCACCCCGATGGAGACCTCGCAGTTCCTCGCCGAGGTCCTCGGGTCGCCGGTGCACCTCAAGTGCGAGAACCTGCAGCGCACCGGTGCGTACAAGGTCCGCGGTGCGTACAACCGCCTGTCGACCCTCACCCCGGAGCAGCGGGCCGCGGGCGTCGTCGCCGCGAGCGCTGGCAACCACGCGCAGGGGGTCGCCCTGGCCGCGCGCGAGCTCGGCATCCCCGCGACGATCTTCACGCCGGTCGGCGTCGCCCTGCCGAAGCTCCAGGCCACGCGGCACTACGGCGCCGAGGTCGTCCTGCGCGGGCACTCGGTGGAAGAGGCACTGAGCGCGGCCAAGGACTTCGCGACACGGACCGGAGCGGTCTTCATCCCGCCGTTCGACCACCCCGCGGTCATCGCCGGCCAGGGCACGCTCGGGCTCGAGATCCTCGACCAGGTGCCCGACGCCGACACGGTCATCGTGCCGATCGGCGGCGGCGGCGTCATCGCCGGCATCGCCCTCGCCGTCAAGGGCGTCGCCGAGCGCCTCGGGCGCACCATCCGGGTCATCGGGGTGCAGGCCGAGAACGCCGCCGCGTACCCGAGCTCGCTCGAGGCCGGCGAACCCGTCACCGTCAGCACGAAGCCGACGATCGCGGACGGCATCGCCGTGGCGCGACCCGGCGACCTGAACTTCCCGATCATCCGCGACCTCGTCGACGACATCGTCACCGTGTCCGACGACGACGTCGCCCGGTCGCTCCTGGTGCTGCTCGAACGCGCCAAGCTCGTCGTCGAGCCCGCCGGGGCCGTCGGCGTCGCGGCGATCATGTCCGGTGCCGTCCGGGACACCGGTCGCACCGTCGTCCTGCTCAGCGGCGGCAACATCGACCCGCTCATGATGGAACGCGTGATCACCCGCGGCCTCGTCGCGGCGTCGCGCTACATCGGCATCCGCATCATGCTGCCGGACCGCCCCGGTCAGCTCGCCCGCGTCTCGCAGGTCATCTCGGACGCCGGCGCGAACGTCGTCGAGGTGCTCCACACCCGGCACGGCCAGGGGCTCGTCATCAACGAGGTGGCACTCGACCTGTCGATCGAGGCACGCGGCCCCGAGCACGCACAGGAGGTCATCCACCGCCTGCACGAGGTGGGCTTCCAGCCGGAGCTGCTCGAGCACTGAGACGGGCGCTGGACCGAGCCGGAGACGGACAGGAGGCGCGGTGCCAGCTGGCACCGCGCCTCCTGGCCGTCAAGGGTGGGGTCTACGGCTCGTAGCGCTCGACCTTCGTCACCTCGACGGCGATCTCCTTGCCGTTGGGCGCGGTGTACGTGGCCTTCTCGCCGGCGCGCAGGCCGACGATGGCCGCGCCCACCGGGCTGACCGGGCTGTAGACGGTGAGGTTCGAGCCCTCGCCGACGATCTCGCGGTTGCCGACCAGGAACGTCGACTCGTCACCGGCGATGACGGCGGTCACCACGGTGCCGGGCTCGACGGTGCCGTCGAAGTCCGCTTCGCCGACGGTGGCGTGCTTGAGGAGCTCGGTGAGCTGACGGATGCGGGCCTCGATCTTGCCCTGCTCGTCCTTGGCGGCGTGGTAGCCGCCGTTCTCCTTGAGGTCGCCCTCTTCGCGAGCGGCTTCGATGCGGTTCGCGATCTCCTGGCGACCTTCACCGGACAGCGTCTCGAGCTCGGCCGTGAGGCGGTCGTGCGCCTCTTGCGTCAGCCACGTGACCTGGGTGTCGTTGCTCATGGTGATTCCCTTCAGCAAAGAACAAGACCGGCCGGTGTGGCCGGTCTTGTCCGCGAATCACAGCAGTCTAGGGAACCCAGCAGTCGTGGATCAAGCCGGTCACGCCCCGTGACACGGTGTTCACAGGGGTGCTGATGCTGCGCACGCGCTGATCGGATGCCGGCACCCGGATCTCGCGCCAGCCGACGATCGTGTACGACTTGTCGAGGACCTGGACAGCGCACTTCGCGACCGTGCCCGGGTCGACGGAGATCTGCGTGTGCACGACCACCTGGTGGTCGGAGACGACCTGGTACCCGACGTCGTCGGTGTCGAGGCCGTGGCTGGTCTGCCCGGGACCGGCCCAGACCACCCAGACGATGAACACCAGGGCGACGGCGGCAGCGGCGACGATCCCGATCAGCCGCGTGCGACGAGCGCGTCCGGGGGTGCGGCCGTAGCGGTCGTCCAGCGTCGCGGTGGTGCTGGCGGACGGCTGAGGTGCCGGTTGGTGCTGCGGTTCGGACAGTTCGGGGCTCCCGGGGTGATTATCCTGATCCCAGGGTAGTTCACGTGACACTGTGTGCTGCCACGCGATCAGTGAGGAAGACCAGTGCCGTACCGCTTGATGGCCGTCCACGCCCATCCCGACGACGAGTCGAGCAAGGGAGCGGCGACCGCGGCGAAGTACGCGGCCGAGGGCAACGAGGTCCTCGTGGTCTCCTGCACGGGCGGCGAGGCGGGGGACATCCTCAACGACCAGCTCGGCGAGCCCGCCACGAGCCGGGCGCACCGCGACATGGCCGGGTACCGCCGCACCGAGATGGCCGGGGCCCAGGCGGCGCTCGGCATCGACCACCTGTGGCTCGGGTACCACGACTCCGGCCTTCCCGACGCCGACAAGGGGGAGACGGTCCGCCCCGGCACCTTCTCGACGGTGCCGCTCGAGTACTCGACCGAGGCCCTGGTGCGGGTCATCCGACGCTTCCGCCCGCACGTGCTCGTCACCTACGACGAGAACGGCGGCTACCCGCACCCGGACCACATCCGGACGCACGAGGTCTCGGTGGCCGCCTGGCGCGACGCCGCGGACCCCGAGAAGTACCCCGACGCCGGGCCCGCGTGGTCCGTCGCGAAGCTCTACTACGAGCGCACCATGAACCCCCGGCGCTTCCGGACGGTCTTCGAGGCCCTGCAGGAACGCGACCCGGACAGCCCGGCGGTCGAGCAGCTGCGCGAGTGGGTCGAACGGTTCGCCGACCGGCCCGACCTCGCCACGACCCACGTCGACGTACACGAGTACTTCGACGCGCGTGACGCGGCGCTCCGGGCCCACGCGAGCCAGGTGCCGCCGGACAGCGCCTTCTTCTACTGGCCGAACGACCTCCTCGCGACGGTGTGGCCGACCGAGGACTACCAGCTCGTCGAGGCCCGCGTGCCGACCGAGCTCCCCGAGTCCGACCTGTTCGCGGGGATCCCTGCCGACAAGGACACCACTGCGTGAGCACCCTCCACGCGGCACTCGCCGCGACCCCCAGCCCGAGCCCGACCTCGAGCGTCCCGGACGTCGACGTGACGCCCGGCGTCGCGGGCTTCATCGCGATCGCGGTCGTGGCCATCGTGACGATCCTGCTCGTGATCGACATGACCCGGCGCATCCGGCGGACCCGCTACCGGGCGGAGATCCGGGAGCGGCTCGAGGCCGAGGCGAACGGCACCGCGGGTGGCGATCGTGACGGCGTCGACCGTGACGGCATCGATCGCGACGGCGTCGCGACGGACGAGCCGGAGCGGCGTGCGGCCGAGGACGGCCGGGCCGACGTCGGGGACGACACCGAGCGCGGCTGACGCCACGGGCGCGGCTGACGCGACCGGCGCGGTGGACCCGCGTGTGTGCGGGACGGGAGGCACGGTGCGGGCCCGACCCGCGCCTCCCGTCCGACGGACCGTCGCGGTCAGCGCACCGGGTCCAGCGCCACGATGAGGACACCCGCCCACTGGGCGGCGAACGCGACGACCGTGAGGGCGTGGAAGACCTCGTGGAAGCCGAACACCGTCGGCGACGGGTTCGGCCGCTTGAAGCCGTACACGAGCGCGCCGAGGATGTAGGCCACACCGCCGGAGAGCACGAGGACCGTCATCGGGACGCTCGCGGCGAAGAACTGCGGCAGCAGCCCGAGCGCCGCGCAGCCGAGCACGAGGTAGATCGGCACGTAGAGCCACCGGGGCGCCCCGATCCAGAGGACCCGGAAGGCGATGCCGAGCGCCGCGCCGGACCACATCACCCAGAGCACCACGACCATCAGGGTGTGCGGCAGGGCGCAGATCGCCACGGGTGTGTACGTGCCGGCGATGAGCAGCAGGATGTTCGTGTGGTCGATGCGCTTGAGCACCGCCTTGACCGTCGGGCCCCAGGGGAACCGGTGGTAGGTCGCCGAGACGCCGAACATCGCGAGCGACGTCGCCATGAACACGGCGCTGCCGACCTTCGCCGCGGGTGAGCCCGCGAGGACGATGAGCACGATGCCCATCGCGATGGCGAACGGGAACGCCCCGAGGTGGATCCAACCGCGCCACGCGGGCCGGGGTTCGGACGCGCTGGCGGTCGTCCGTCCGGCGGTCGCGGTGCTCGCGGCCTCGTCGGTGAAGGGGACGTGGGGGAGGGTCCCGGTGTCGTGCTCGGCCTGCATGGTCCGACCGTAGGGGCCGATGCCGAACGAACGCCGAACACGGGCGGACGGCCCGGGGAACGCGGCTCGCTCCGAGGCACCGTGCACTATGTTCGTTCCGTGACCGGCAGGGTGGGATGGGCAGGACGAGGGATCCTCTACCGCGCCTACCAGAGCCGGATCCGCCGGCAGATCGACGGCTCGGCGATGCCGAAGCACGTCGCCATGATCGTGGACGGCAACCGTCGCTGGGCGAAGCAGCTCGGCCTCGAGTCCGCCGCGCACGGGCACCGTGCGGGCGCCGCGAAGATCCCGGAGTTCCTGACGTGGTGCGACGACCTCGGCATCGAGGTCGTGACGCTCTACCTGCTGTCGTCCGACAACCTCAAGGGTCGTGGCGGCGACGAGCTCGAGCAGCTCGTCGGCATCATCGCCGACCTCGCAGGGACCCTGGCCGACCACCGGGACTGGCGGGTCCAGCACGTCGGCTCGAACGAGGGCCTGCCCGAGCCCCTCGTCGCCGCGCTCTCCGCCGCCGAGCAGCGCACGGCGGAGCACACCGGGCTGCACGTCAACCTCGCGGTCGGCTACGGCGGCCGTCGGGAGATCGCGGACGCCATGCGCAGCATCGTGCAGGCGCACGGCGAGGGCGGCGGCACGCTCGACACCCTGGCCGAGGTCCTCACGCCCGAGCTCATCGGCGACCACCTCTACACCCAGGGGCAGCCGGACCCCGACCTGGTCATCCGGACGTCGGGTGAGCAGCGGCTGTCCGACTTCATGCTGTGGCAGAGCGCGCACAGCGAGTTCTACTTCGTCGAGGCGCTCTACCCGGACCTGCGCGAGGTCGACTTCCTGCGCGCCGTCCGCGACTTCGGGTTGCGGTCCCGCCGGTACGGCGGCTGACGAGCGCCGTTCCCCGCACTGCGGCGGCTGTCGGCCGTTCATCCCAGTAGACTCACAGGGTTTTCGTCCCACGGAAGGTTGCCCCTGTGAACATCGCCGAGTACGCCTCAGGCTTCGCCGAGGAGCCCGGCTACCTCGACCACGCCGCGTTCGGTCCCGTCCAGACCGCGGTCCTCGAGGAGCAGCGCGTGCTCGGGACGATCCAGGAGCACATGCGCTTCGGCGCCATGGAGACGCTCGACGAGCAGGACGCCCGGGTCCGCACCGTCGCCGCACGGCTCGTCGGCCGGCGCGAGGACCAGGTCGTCTCGCAGACCGCCACGACGCCCGGGCTCCTGCACACCGCGTTCGGGCTCACCGGCGGCGTGCTCGTGTCCGCCGACGAGTACCCCTCGCTGCCGCTGGCCCTCGCGAGTGCCGCCTCGGCCACGGGCGGTCGCGTGCAGCCCGTCGTGATCGAGTCCGGCGCCGGGTGGATGACGCCGTCGCTCATCGAGTCGCGCCTGTCCGACGACGTCACCGCGGTCGCCCTCTCGCTCGTCGACTGGCAGACCGGCTACCTCGCCGACCTCGCCGCCATCCGCGAGGTCATCGGTGACCGCCTCCTCATCGTCGACGCCATCCAGGGCTTCGGCGTGGTCGACGCCCCGTACGAGCTCGCCGACGTCGTCGCGACCGGCGGCCAGAAGTGGCTGCACGCCGGGTGGGGCACCGGGTTCACCGCGTTCAGCGACCGTGCTCTGAACCGCCTCCGGCCCGCCCTGTCCGGCCCGCACGGCACGACCGGGTGGCCGACCGAGGTCCCGTCGGTCCGTCCGGGGGCCGCCGGCTTCCAGATGACCCGCACCGACCCGGTGTCGCAGGCACGCCTGGCGGTGTCGCTCGACCGGCTCACGGCCGTCGGTGTCGCCGCCGTGCAGGAGCGGGTCACCGACCGGGTCGAGCGGGTGTTCGACATCGCCGACGAGTTCGGCCTCTCCGTCGAGTCCAGCCGCGACCCCCGGGAGCGCGCCGGGATCGTGGTGCTCCGACCGCCGCAGGGACGGCTCACCGCGCTGTCCGCGGCGTTCCACAACCACGGCGTGACGGTCACGACGCGACTCGGGGTCGCGCGGGTGTCGGTGTTCGCGTCCACCACGGACGAGACGCTCGACATGTTCCGCGACGCCTGCCTGTCGTACGCCACGATGCAGTAGCGGCCGCGTTGTTCACGTGACCGTAACTCGGGGAACCGCGTGTCGCTGGTGCCGTGTCGGGGGTCGGACGTAGCTTGTCCCCATCGGGCACCGCGCCCGATCGAAGCGGCCACAGTCGGTGCTTCGCAGACCCGCTCCACGGCCGCGTTCGAGGACATGGACCGGGCCGAGCGCGGCCCGGGGATGGAGTGGTCGTGACCTCTCAGAACGTCTCTCGCGGAACACAGCAGCAGCACACCGCGGACTCGTCCACATCGGTCGCCCAGCGCACGTACGTGCTCGACACCTCGGTGCTCCTCAGCGATCCGCGGGCACTGTTCCGCTTCGCGGAGCACGCGGTGGTCCTGCCCGTCGTGGTCGTCAGCGAACTGGAGTCCAAGCGCAACGACCCGGAGATCGGGTACTTCGCCCGGCAGGCACTCCGACTCCTCGACGAGCTCCGGATCGAGCACGAGCGGCTCGACTTCCCGATCGCGATCGGCGACGGCGGCTCGTTCCGGGTCGAGCTGAACCACTCGAACCAGTCCGTCCTCCCGTCCGGGCTGCAGCTCGGCGACAACGACTCGCGGATCCTCGCGGTCGCCTCGAACCTCAAGAACGACGGACTCGACGTGGTCGTCGTGTCGAAGGACCTGCCGCTGCGCGTCAAGGCGTCCTCGATCGGCATGGCGGCCGAGGAGTACCGCGCCGAGCTCGCGGTCGACTCCGGGTACACGGGGATCGCCGACCTGCAGGTGTCCGGCGAGCAGATGTCCGACCTCTACGAGAAGGAGGAGATCCGCTCGTCGCAGCTCGACGGCGTCCCGGTCAACACCGGCGTCGTCATCCACTCCGAGCGTGGCTCGGCCCTCGGCCGGGTGCACACCGCCGGCGCGGTGGCGCTGGTGCGTGGCGACCGCGAGGTCTTCGGCCTCCGCGGGCGCTCCGCCGAACAGCGGCTCGCGATCGACGCCCTGCTCGACCCGGAGATCGGCATCGTCTCGCTCGGTGGCAGCGCCGGCACGGGCAAGTCGGCGCTCGCGCTCTGCGCCGGTCTCGAGGCCGTCCTCGAACGACAGCAGCACAAGAAGATCATGGTGTTCCGGCCGCTCTACGCGGTGGGCGGCCAGGAGCTCGGGTACCTGCCGGGCGACGCGTCCGAGAAGATGAACCCGTGGGCACAGGCGGTGTACGACACGCTCGGCGCCCTGGTCTCCGACAACGTCCTCGACGAGGTCGTCGAGCGGGGCATGCTCGAGGTGCTCCCGCTGACGCACATCCGCGGACGCTCCCTGCACGACGCGTTCGTGATCGTGGACGAGGCGCAGTCGCTCGAGCGGAACGTGCTGCTCACGATGCTGTCCCGCATCGGGCAGAACTCGCGGGTGGTCCTCACGCACGACGTGGCGCAGCGCGACAACCTGCGGGTCGGTCGGCACGACGGGGTCGCGTCGGTGATCGAGCGGCTCAAGGGACACCCGCTGTTCGCGCACGTGACGCTGACGCGCTCGGAGCGGTCCGCGATCGCGGCGCTGGTGACGGAGATGCTCGACTCGCCCGACCTGGTCTAGCGGCGGCGCGCGGCACGCTGCGCGTCGAACCACGAAACCGACGTCGAACCGGCCCTGGATGCTGGTTCGATGTCGGTTTCGTGGTTCCGAACGACCCGACGGACAGGAGGCGCGGTGCCAGCTGGCACCGCGCCTCCTGTCCGTGACGGGGTGCGTCAGTTCGGGTGCGTCATGCTGAGCACGTCGAGGGCGCTGTCGAGCTGCTCCTCGGTGACCTCGCCCCGCTCGACGTGGCCGAGGGCGATCACGGCCTCGCGCACGGTGACGCCTTCCGCGACGGCGAACTTCGCGACCTTCGCCGCCGCCTCGTACCCGATCACGCGGTTGAGCGGGGTGACGATGGACGGCGAGGACTCGGCGAACGCGCGGGCCCGGTCGAGGTTCGCCTCGAGCCCGTCGATCGTCTTGTCGGCGAGCACCCGCGAGCTGTTCGCGAGCAGGCGGATCGACTCGAGCAGCGCGGTGCCCATCACGGGGATCGCGACGTTCAGCTCGAACGCACCGGAGGCGCCCGCCCACGCGATGGTGGCGTCGTTGCCGATCACCCGTGCGGCGACCATGAGCGTGGCCTCGGGGATGACGGGGTTGACCTTGCCGGGCATGATCGACGACCCGGGCTGGAGGTCCGGGATGTGCAGTTCGCCGAGGCCCGTGTTCGGCCCCGAGCCCATCCACCGGAGGTCGTTGTTGATCTTCGTCAGGCTGACCGCGATGACCTTGAGCGCACCGGACGCCTCGACCAGGGCGTCCCGGGCGCCCTGCGCCTCGAAGTGGTCGAGCGCCTCGGTGACGGGCAGCCCGGTGTCGCTCGCGAGCTGGGCGATGACCCGCTGCGGGAAGCCCTTCGGGGTGTTGATCCCGGTGCCGACGGCCGTGCCGCCGAGCGGGACCTCGGCCACGCGGGGGAGCGTCGCGTTCACCCGCTCGATGCCGAGACGGACCTGGCGCGCGTAGCCGCCGAACTCCTGCCCGAGGGTGACGGGCGTGGCGTCCATGAGGTGCGTGCGGCCGGACTTTACCGCGTCGGCCCAGAGCGTGGCCTTCGCCTCGAGCGACTCGGCGAGGTGCTCGAGCGCCGGGACGAGCGTGCGGATGAGGGCCTCGGTCACGGCGACGTGCACCGACGTCGGGAACACGTCGTTCGAGGACTGCGAGGCGTTCACGTGGTCGTTCGGGTGCACCGGGGCACCGGCGACCTCGGACGCGAGGGTCGCGAGGACCTCGTTCATGTTCATGTTCGACGAGGTCCCGCTGCCGGTCTGGTAGACGTCGACGGGGAACTGGTCGTGGTGGGCGCCACCGATGATGGTGTCCGCCGCCTCGACCACGGCAGCGGCCAGGGTCGGGTCGACGATGCCGAGCTCACCGTTGACGATCGCGGCCGCCCGCTTGATCCGGGCGAGGGCGACGATCTGGGCCGACTCGAGCCCGCTCCCGGAGATCGGGAAGTTCTCCACCGCACGCTGCGTCTGCGCCCGGTAGAGCGCGGACACCGGCACCCGGACCTCGCCCATGGTGTCGTGCTCGATGCGGTACTCGCCGGAGCTGTCGGTCACGGTGGTCGGGGTGGTGTCGGTCACGTCGTCGTGGTCCTTCCTGGGGTGCTCGCCGGCCGCGGTCGCGCCTGCTGGTGGGTGTCCCGATGGTGTCCGGGACGGGTCGTCGTGGCGGTCGGTCAGGCCTGGCCCACGACGGTGTCGACGGCGACCTCGCCCGTGGTGAGGTCGTAGGTCGCGCCGACGACGGCCAATCTACCCTCGGCGATCGCGTCCGAGACGGCGCCGGAGCGTTCGATCACCTGACGGAGCGTGGCTTCGAGGTGGGCGGCGCCGACGGATTCCTGCGGGACGTCGGCGTCGGTGGTGCGGACGCGCTCGACGCTCGGGGCGATGGCGTCGACGAGGGCCTGCAGGTGCGGGGCGGGGACGGGCTCGCCGGAGCGGGCGGCTGCGACGGCGCCGCACTTGGTGTGCCGGAGGACGACCACGAGCGGCGTGCCGAGCGCGACGACGGCGAACTCGATCGATCCGAGCACGACGTCGTCGACGATCTGGCCGGCGTTGCGGATGGCGAAGAGGTCACCGATGCCGGCGTCGAACACGTGCTCGAACGGCACGCGGGAGTCCGAGCAGCCGAGGACGGTGGCGAACGGTGCCTGCGACCCGGCGAGCTCCGAGCGGCGGTCCGGGTCGATCCGGCCGGTGCGGCGCTTGTCGGCGGCGAAGCGGGCGTTGCCCTCGACGAGGAGTCGGAGGGCGTCGGACGGGGTGGAGGCGGCGCGGTCGGGCATGGGGCTCCTCGGGTGCTTCGGGTGGTTCGGGTCGTGGTCGTGCTGCTGCTGCGGCGGGTGTTTGCTCGTCAGTTCGCGAACTGCTTGCTGACGGCGGTCGCGACGGTCCGGAAGGAGGTGTCGTCCGCGGTGCCGGACAGGACGACGGTGCCCTGGTCGAACGTCGACACGAGCGAGTACGCCTGGTTGCCCGCGTCGTCGCCCTCGGCCCGGCGGTCGTACACGGTCCACTTCGTCCCGGCGATCGTGCGGGTGCCCGTGGCGGCGTGCTGGTCGAGCTCGTTCGACACCCAGGTCGCGTTCGCGTCGATGCCCTGCCGCAGGCCGATGTACTGCTTGTCCGGCGTGAGCAGGCCGACGGTCCAGACGCTCACCCCGTCGGACGTCTTGTCCTGGTAGTCGGCACGGTTGGACGAGAAGTCCCCCGGCAACGCGGGCGCGGCGAGCGTGACACCCGGCACCTGGGCCTGCGAGGCCACCTGGCGGTAGTCGACCGTCCGGTTGCCGATCGTGGTGTCCGGACGCACGACGACCGCGACGAGGAACAGCACGATGCCGAGCGACGCGATGAGTGCGAGCACGAGGTTGAACGCGGTCTGGTGCTGCCGCCGGGCGGTGCGGGCAGCGTCCTTGCGCGCCCAGGTCTCCTCCGGTGTCTCGGGGCGGCCCAGCTCGGCGACGATCGGGCGGCCGTCGGCGTCGGTCATCGCGCTGCGCCGTCCTCGGACTCGGACGCGGCGCGTGCGGCGTCGAGCCGGGCCCGGGCGCCGACGAGCCACTCTTCGCACCGGGCGGCCAGGGACTCGCCCCGTTCCCAGAGGGACAGCGAGCGTTCGAGCGTGGCCGATCCCTGTTCGAGCTCGGCGACGACGCGCACGAGTTCGTCGCGCGCCGCTTCGTAGCTCAGCGACCGGACGTCGGGCTGCTCGGGTTCCTGCTGGGATGACACCCCTCGATCCTACCGAGCACCCACCGACGTGCCGCCCGCGGGGACGAACCCGTGGACAACTCCCGGCCGCGTAGGGTCTGGGGGCATGACGGACCTCCCCGACGGCGCGACCTGGTACCCGGCCCCGACCGCCCCGGACCCCGCGGACGCGCGACCCGACGTCGCCCTCGTCCTGCCCGGCGGCGGGTACCACGGCCACGCCGCCCACGAGGGGGAGGGCTACGCCCGGTGGCTCAACACGATCGGCATCTCCGCCGTGGTCTTCGCGTACCCGGTCGCCCCGCACCGGCACCCCGACGCCGTGGTGGCGACCAGGACGCTCCTGCGCGACCTGCGCGCCGGACGGTACCCGGGCCTCCCGTCCGCTCCACGCGTCCTGCTGGTCGGCTCGTCCGCGGGTGGCCACCTCGCTGCCCTCGTCTCGAACGCGCCGACGCCCGACGAACGCGCCGTGTCGGACGTGGACGACCGACCCGACCTCGCGCTGCTCTGCTACCCGGTGGTCTCGATGACCGACCACCAGCACCGGGGGAGCGCGGACAACCTGCTCGGCACGGGTGCGACGGTGTGGGCGCTGGGGGCGCTCGACACGGAGCTCATGGTCGACGGCGCGACCCCGCCGACGTTCCTCTGGCACACCGCCGAGGACCCGGCTGTCCACGTCACGCACTCGCTGCGCTACGGGCAGGCACTCGCGCGTCGGGCGGTGCCGTTCGAACTGCACGTCTTCGAGCGTGGCGCGCACGGGATCGGGCTCGCCGAGGGCATCGGGACCGCTGCCGCGTGGCCGGACGTCGCCGAGGCCTGGCTGCGCGATCGCGGGTGGTGACCGCTCGCCGCCGCGACACCCGCCGCGACGCCCGCCGCGGCGTCGACCGGGGTCAGGCCCCGTCCGGACCGGGACCGTCCGGCTCGAGCGTCCCGGTGGCGGTCCCCGCGCCGAGCGTCACGTGCACGGGCGTCGCACCGCTGAGGTCCTCCGAGCCCCGCACCACGCCGCCGTCGGCCGTCTGCACGATCGCGTAGCCGCGCCGCAGGGTGTCCCGCGGCGACAGCGCCCGGAGCCGGGCGGTGAGGTGCCCGACCTCGGAGTGGGAGCGTTCGAGCCGGCGGTCGAGGAGTTCACGGGCGCGGGAGAGGTCGCGCGCCACCTCTTCCGCGCGGGTGTCGACGAGCCAGGCGGTGGACGCCAGGGCGGGACGGGAGCGCAGGGCCGCGATCCGGTCCGCCTCGACCGAGAGGGTGTGCGACAACCGGAGCCCGAGTCGTGCCCGCGCCTGCCGGACGTTGGCGAGTTCCTCGGCGACGTCGGGCACCACGCGCTTGGCCGCGTCGGTCGGGGTGGAGGCGCGGAGGTCGGCGACCTCGTCGAGGATCGGCCGGTCGGCCTCGTGCCCGATCGCCGAGACGATCGGGGTGCTCGCAGCGGCCGCGGCCCGGACGAGTCCCTCGTCGCTGAAGCCGAGCAGGTTCTGGAAGTCGCCGCCGCCGCGGGCCACGATGATGACGTCGACGGTCGGGTCGGCGTCGAGCTCGAGGATCGCCGCGGTGACCTCACTCACGGCGCGCTCGCCCTGCACGGCCGTGTGGACCGTCCGGAACTCGACCTGCGGCCACCGGAGCTGGGCGTTGCGCTTGACGTCCTTCTCGGCGTCGGAGTCCTTGCCGGTGATCAGCCCGATCCGGTGCGGCAGGAAGGGCAGTCGCTTCTTCCGGGACGGGTCGAACAACCCTTCCGCGGCGAGGGTGCGGCGCAGGCGTTCGAGCCGCTCGAGCAGGTCGCCGAGTCCGACGTGCTTCATCTCGACGACCTGCATCGTCAGCGAGCCGCCCTTGACCCAGTAGTTCGGTTTGACGGCCGCGACGACCCGGTCGCCCTGCTTGATGTCCGCGGGGACCCGGGAGCGCACGCTCGACCAGATCGAGAACGACACGGTGGCGTCGACGTCGACGTCCTTGAGCTTGCCGTAGACGTTGCCGCCCGCGACGTTCCACTGGGTGATCTCACCCTCGACCCAGGCGGTGCCGAGCCGGTCGATCCAGTCGCGGAGCTTCGCGCCGAGCAGCGCGACGGGCCACGGGTCGTCAGCCGTCGGGGGACCCTGTTCGATCGCCAATGTCGTTCCTTCCACGCGGGACGTCCATGCTGCCCGAGACCGGTGACAGCGCGCTCCGGACGGGTTGTCCACAGGTCCGTGCGCGCTCAGCCCGCGCGCGTCCCGCTCACCTATCATCGGGGACGTGACGATCACCAACGGCCACACGGTCCCGCTCGCCCCGCCGCGGGTCCTCGCGGCGCGCGGCCGCCTGCGGGACGAACCGGTCGCCGGTACGAAGAAGGTGCTGCTCGCCGCCCCCCGCGGGTACTGCGCGGGCGTCGACCGCGCCGTGGTCGCGGTCGAGAAGGCGCTCGAGCAGTACGGCGAGCCCGTGTACGTCCGCAAGCAGATCGTCCACAACGTCCACGTCGTGTCGACGCTCGAGCAGCGCGGAGCGGTCTTCGTCGACGACGTCGCCGAGGTCCCGCGCGGTTCGCACGTGGTCTTCAGCGCGCACGGCGTCTCCCCGGCCGTGGTGGCCGGCGCTGCCGACCGCGACCTGCACGCCATCGACGCCACGTGCCCGCTCGTCACGAAGGTCCACAGGGAGGCGACGCGCTTCGCGAAGGCCGACCGCACCATCATCCTCATCGGGCACGCCGGCCACGAAGAGGTCGAGGGCACCATGGGCCACGCACCCGACCGCACGATCCTGGTCAACGGGCCGGACGACGTCGCCGCGCTCGAGGTCCCCGACCCCGAGAACCTCGTCTGGCTCTCGCAGACCACGCTGAGCGTCGACGAGACGATGGAGACCGTCCGGCTCCTGCGCGAGAAGTTCCCCGCGATCGAGGACCCGCCCTCCGACGACATCTGCTACGCCACCCAGAACCGCCAGGTCGCGATCAAGAAGGTCGCCCCCGGAGCCGACCTCGTGATCGTGGTCGGCTCGGCGAACTCCTCGAACAGCGTCCGCCTGGTCGAGGTCGCGCTGGAGCACGGCGCGAAGGCCGCACACCGCGTCGACTACGCCGCCGAGATCCAGCAGGACTGGCTCACCGGAGTCGGCACCGTCGGCGTCACGAGCGGCGCCAGCGTGCCGGAAGAGCTCGTCACCGAGGTCCTCGACCAGCTCGCGGACGCCGGCTACGCCACGGTGGAAGAGATCGTCACGGCACACGAGGACCTCATGTTCTCGCTGCCGAAGGAGCTCCGCACGGACGCGTCGGGCAACCCCACGCGCGCACTCGGCGGGCGTCGACGGTGAGCGGGGGCACGGACGGCTGGTCCGCGGTGCCCGCCCGCGAGCCGGGTCAGGTCGTCGATCCCTCCCTCGGCCAGGAGGCGCGGCGCACCCCTGCAACGTCGGCCGACGGTGACGCGCACGGTCGCGTCCACGGCCGTCCGGCACCGCAGTACGGCGAGTACGCGCCCGACGGTTGGGTGAACCCGGTGCTCGTCGAACAGGAGCGCCTCGAGCACGAAGAGCGCTCCCGAGCGGCTGGCGAACGCGAGACCCGCGACCACCCCGCTCGCGACCGCGATCCCCGTGCCGGCGCCCAGCGCCCCGGCCCGGCGACCGACGACGGGACGGCTCGCCCGACACCCCTCGCCGGACGCTTCGGCCGCACCCCGCTCGACTTCGTCCTGACGGTCGGGCTGCTCGTGATCGGGCTCTGGTCGGTCGTCGAGTCCCTCGCCGTCGGCACGACCGCCTCGACCATCCGGACCCTCATCGAGCGCCAGTACACCGAGCTGTCCGACCCGGCGGCGCTGTCGACCGCCGTGCTCGTGCGGGCGGTCGTGCTCGTCGTGGTGTTCGTGCTCGTGGCCTGGTGGTCGATCCGACGGCTCCGTGCCCGGCGCTGGACGTTCTGGGTCCCGCTCGTGGGCGGTGTCGTCGCGTCGGTGCTCGGCATCGTGCCGGTGATGGTCGTGCTCTTCCAGGACCCGGCGTTCACGGCGTACGTGCAGCGGATGGCCGCCGGCGGCTGACCCGCCCGCCGGGCGCTCCAGCGTCAGCCGGCCAGGAACGCGGCGACGGCGCCGTGCAGGGACGCGAGGTCGTCGACGTGCACGAGCTCGCGGATCGAGTGCATCGACAGCAGCCCGACGCCGATGTCGATCGTCGGGATCCCGAGCCGGGTCGCCGCGATCGGGCCGATGGTCGAGCCGCCCGGGATCGTGTTCACGTTGACGAACGGCTGCCACGGCACGCCCGCGGCGGCACACGCGGTGGCCCAGACGGCCTCGCCCTTCGCCTCGGTCATGTAGCGCTGGTTCGCGCTGATCTTCAGGAGCGGGCCCGCTCCCGGACGCGGGCGGTTCGTGGGGTCGTGCTTCTCCGGCTGGTTCGGGTGCACGAGGTGCCCGGCGTCGCTCGACAGCAGCCACGAGGCACGGAACGCCCGCGCGGCTTCGGAACGGGTGGCGCCGAGGCCCTCCTGCACGCGGCCGAGGACGTCCTCGAGGAAGGGGCCGCCGGCACCGGACGGCGTCGAGGACCCGATCTCCTCGTGGTCGAACGCCGCGAACACGGGGATGTGGTCGCCGTCGGCCGGGGCCTCGACGATGCCGCGGAGTCCGGCGTGCACGCTCGTCAGGTTGTCCATCCGGCCCGAGGCGAGGAACTCGCGGTCGATGCCGATGCGCGCGGGAGCCTGGGTGTCGGCGAGGAAGAGGTCCCACGACACGGCACCGTCGCCGAGCCGGGCGCGCAGCCACGACACCACGTCGGTCCCGCCCGCGTCGCCGTCGACCCCGACGATCGGCAGTGTGTGGCGCTGGCGGTCGATCTCCTTGCCGTCGTTCACGCCGCGGTCGAGGTGGATCGCGAGGTTCGGGATGCGGGCGACGGCGTCGGTGGACACCAGACGGACCGTCCCGTCCGCGTCGACGACCCGGCCGGCGATGCGGAGGTCGCGGTCGAACCACGTGGAGAGGAGCGCGCCGCCGTAGACCTCGACGTTCAGCTGCTCCCAGCCGCCGGTGCGCACGCCGGGGTTCGGCTTGATGCGGAACCCGGGGGAGTCGGTATGGGCGCCGAGGATCCGGAACGGGGTGGTCGGGGTGGCCCCGGACGGCAGACGCCAGGCGATGACGGCACCGTCACGGACCACCACGTAGGCGCCGGGCGTCGTCGGCCAGGCGCCGAGCTCGTCGAGCTCCTCGAACCCCGCGGCGACGAGGCGGTCCCGGGCGGCCGCTGCCGCGTGGAACGCGGTGGGGGACTCGGTGACGAACTGGGCGAAGTCGGAGGCGATGGCGTCGGCGGTCACCCGACCATCGTGGCACGGCGGTGGAGGTGACCGGACGCAGAACGGGGCGCGTCCGTCGGACGCGCCCCGTTCCTCCAGGCTGTTGCTCGGCGTGTCAGCCCTTGGTGTGGCCGGCCGAGCCGAGCACCTTCGCGGCCTCGCCCACGCGAGCCGCCATGGCGGTCTCGGCGACCTTGCCCCAAGCGCGCGGGTCGTACTGCTTCTTGTTGCCGACCTCGCCGTCGATCTTCAGGACGCCCTCGTAGTTCCGGAACATCGAGTCGGCGATCGAGCGCGTGAACGCGTACTGCGTGTCCGTGTCGATGTTCATCTTGATGACGCCGTTGCGGACGGCCTCGTGGATCTCGTCGTCGGTCGAGCCGGAGCCACCGTGGAAGACGAGGTCGAGGGGGTTCTCGCCGGTGCTGTGCTTGGCCGCGACGGAGGCCTGGATCTCGCCGAGGAGCTCGGGGCGGAGCTTGACGTTGCCCGGCTTGTAGACACCGTGCACGTTGCCGAACGTGAGCGCGGCGATCCAGCGGCCCTTGTCGCCCAGGCCGAGTGCGTCGACCACCTTTTCGACGTCGTTCGGGGTCGTGTACAGGGCGTCGTTCGTGCCCTCGTGCTCGACGCCGTCCTCTTCGCCGCCGACGACGCCGATCTCGACCTCGAGGATCGCGTTGATGTTCCGCGTCTTCTCGATCATGGTCTTGGCGATCTCGATGTTCTCGTCGAGCGGCACGGCCGAGCCGTCCCACATGTGCGACTGGAAGATCGGGTTGCGGCCGGCGCGGACCTCTTCCTCGCTCGCTGCGATGAGCGGCAGGACGAAGCCGTCGAGGGCGTCCTTCGGGCAGTGGTCGGTGTGCAGCGCGACGGTGATGTCGTAGTTCTTCGCGACCTCGTGGGCGAACTTCGCCATCGCGAGGGCACCGGCTGCGCGGTTCTTGACGGTGTGGCCGGCGAAGTAGTCGGCGCCACCCGTGGTCACCTGGAGGATGCCGTCCGAGCCCGCCTCGGCGAGGCCCTGGAGGACCGCGTTGATCGTCTGTGACGACGACACGTTGACGGCGGGGTACGCGAACTTGCCGGCCTTCGCTCGTTCGATCATCTCGGCGTACTGTTCCGGCGTTGCGATGGGCACGTGGATCTCCTTCGACTTCGGTGGTGTCCTCGCCGATCGTAGTCAGCCGGACTGGAGGCGCGGTGCGGGTTACGCGGTCGGCCCGCGCCCGGCGTGCACATGCGTCCACGGGCCCGTTGTCCGGACCGTCGGTCGGCTGCCGGTCGGTAGGCTGGCGGTCGTGACTCCCACGACGGAAACCGGCTCCCTGTTCCTCCAGCCCGACCGCAACCTGGCGCTCGAGCTCGTGCGTGCGACGGAGGCCGCGGCGATCCGTGCGCAGCCGTGGGTCGGGCGTGGTGAGAAGAACCTCGCGGACGGTGCTGCCGTCGACGCGATGCGGAAGTTCCTCGGCACGGTGAACTTCGACGGCGTGGTCGTCATCGGCGAGGGCGAGAAGGACAACGCCCCGATGCTCTACAACGGCGAGCACGTCGGCAACGGGCACGGTCCGGCCTGCGACATCGCCGTGGACCCGATCGACGGCACCTCGCTGACCGCCGCGGGCCGCCAGAACGCGATCTCGGTGATGGCCGTCTCGGACCGCGGCTCGATGTACGACCCGTCCGCCGTGTTCTACATGGACAAGATCGCCGCCGGTCCCGAGGGCCGCGGCGTCCTCGACCTCGAGAAGCCCATCGGTGACAACATCCGTGCGCTCGCGAAGGCGAAGGGCAAGGACCTCGAGGACATGCAGATCGCCGTCCTCGACCGTCCCCGCCACGACGAACTCATCCGTGCGATCCGTGCGACCGGTGCCGGCACCCGGCTGCTGCTCGACGGTGACGTCGCCGGTGGCATCGCGGCGGCGCTGCCCGGATCGACGATCGACATGTGCGTCGGTGTCGGCGGCACCCCGGAGGGCATCATCACCGCGTGCGCGATCAAGGCGCTCGGTGGTGTGATCCTCGGCAAGCTCCAGCCGAAGGACGACGAGGAGCGCGAGAAGGCGATCGCCGCCGGACACGACCTCGACAAGGTCCTCGACCAGGACGACCTGGTCACGGGCGACAACACGTTCTTCGTCGCCACCGGTGTCACCGACGGGGTGCTCGTGGACGGTGTCCGCCGGTCGCGCGGCGTCATCCACACGGACTCGCTCGTGCTGCGGTCCCGCTCGAACACGATCCGTCGCATCCAGGCGGACCACCGCGCCGAGAAGTGGTTCTGATCCGCTGACGCGGCGGCGCTGACGCCGCTGCGCGGCGGCGCGGCGCACATCGCGTTCGCACAACCGAAGTCCGTCCGAACCACGTTCCCGCGTGGTTCGGACGGACTTTCGTTGTGCGGGGCGGGGCGGGGCGGGGCGGCGCCAGCGCGCCGGCGCGGGCGTCAGTCGTCGTCGAGGGCGCCGACGAGCTCCGGCGCGGTGAGCAGCCGCGGCTCGTCGGTGATCGTCGCCGGGTCCGCGATGACCTTCGACTCGTCGAGGAGCGACAGCCGCCGGGCACTCGGCAGGACCTGCCGTTCGAGCGACCCCACGAACCGGTTGTAGTCGACGACGGAGCCCCGGATCGACCGCCCGAGCTTGTCGACGTGTCCGGCCATGGTGGCCAGGCGGCCGTACAGCTCGCGGGAGACGCGGAAGAGCTCGTGCGCCTCTTGTGAGACGACGTCCTGCTGCCACGAGAACGCCACGGTCTTCAGCACCGACCACAGCGTCACCGGCGACGCGAGTGCGATGCGCTTGCGGAACGCGTGGTCGAGCAGCCCGGGGTCGGCGGCGAGGGCGCTCGAGATGAGCGACTCCGACGGGATGAACGCCACGGTGAGCTCGGGTGACGCGTCGTAGCCGGTCCAGTACTCCCGCGCGGCGAGGGCATCGACGTGCGCCCGCAGTGCCTTGACGTGCTGCCCGATGAGCGCATCGCGCCGGGCCCCCTCGGCACCGGTCGCGGTCGCCGGGATCTCGGCAGCCTGCAGGTAGGCGCTGAACGGGACCTTGGCGTCGACGGCGATGGTCTTGCCACCCGGCAGGTGCACGACCATGTCGGGGCGTGCGGTCCCGGCGGTCGTGGTGACGGAGGACTGCACGTCGAAGTCGACGCGCTCGAGGAGCCCCGCGGCCTCGACCACGTTGCGCAACTGGGTCTCGCCCCAGACGCCGCGCGTGCTGTTCGACGACAGGGCACTCGCCAGCGTGTCGGCGGTGGCGCGCAGGCGTTCCTCGGACTCGGCAGCGGAGCGCAGCTGTGCCGAGAGGGCCCCGTACTGCTCGCTGCGGGACTGTTCGAGCTCGGCGATCTTGGCGCGCATGACGTCGAGCGTCTGGGCGACCGGGCTGAGCGCGGAGAGCACCTTCGACTCGCCCTGGGTCCGGGCGGCGTCGGCACCGTGCATGCGCTGGACGAGGTGCTCGAGTTCGGCGGCCCGGCGTTCGAGCGAGTCGACCTGCCGCCGGTACTGCGCGTCCTGCGCGTCGAGGCGTTCCTCGGCGTCGCGACGGACCTCGTCGAGGCGCGACCGGAGCGCCTCCGCGCTGGCGCGGGACGTGGCGGCGTCCACGCCGGCGCGGGACCGCGCGAGCGACCAGGCGACGACCGCACCGACGGCGACGCCGATCACGAGACCGATGACCAGGGCGAGGATCTGCATGTCGCGACCTTGGCAGGACCCACCGACACCGCGCCTCCTGGGCCGCCCGAATCCATGTCATGACATTAGGGCAAACAAGGTGTACAGTCGTGATCGTCCGCCGATGAAGCCGCACGGAAGGTCCCCCGCGTCGCATGACGAACCCAGCTCCCCACGCGTACGACGTGATCACGATGGGACGTGTGAGCGTCGACATCTACCCGCAGCAGACGGGGCCGCTCGAAGACGTCTCGACGTTCTCGAAGTCCGTCGGCGGCAGCGCCACGAACGTCGCGATCGCAGCAGCCCGGCACGGAGCCGACGCGGCGGTCATCACCCGCACGGGCAACGATCCGTTCGGCCGCTACATCGCCAGGACCCTGCCGGAGTTCGGTGTCGCGAACGCCTTCGTCGAGACGGTCGAGGGGCTGAACACCCCCGTCGCGTTCTGCGAGATCTTCCCGCCGGACGACTTCCCGCTGTACTTCTACCGGGCGCCCAAGGCCCCGGACCTCATGATCACGGCGAAGTCCCTGCCGCTGCACGAGATCGAGCGGGCGAAGATCTTCTGGACGACGGTGACCGGCCTGAGCGAAGAGCCGAGCCGCAGCGCACACCACACCGCGTTCCAGGCGCGGAGCGCCGCCGACGCCCCGACAGCACTGCACACCGTGTTGGACCTGGACTACCGGTCCATGTTCTGGTCGTCGCCCGAGGCCGCGACGCGCGAGGTCGCCGTCGCCCTCGAGCACGCGACCGTGGCCGTCGGCAACCGCGAGGAGTGCGAGGTCGCCGTCGGTGAGACCGACCCCGTCCGCGCCGCCGACGCCCTGCTCGAGCGCGGGGTCGAGATCGCCATCGTCAAGCAGGGGCCGAAGGGCGTCCTCGCCAAGACCCGCGACGAGTTCGTCGAGTTCCGCCCGCACCACATCGACGTCGTCAACGGCCTCGGGTCGGGCGACGGCTTCGGCGGAGCGCTCACCCACGGACTGCTGCAGGGCTGGGGGCTCGAGCGGATCCTCGCGTTCTGCAACGCCGCCGGCGCGATCGTCGCGACCCGGTTCGAGTGCTCGACCGCGATGCCGACGAGCGACGAGATCGAGCAGTTCCTGCAGGACAACCCCACGGAGGAGGCCGTCAATGCCTGAGATCAGCACCGCCGACTTCGCGCGGCTGCGGGACGTCCGCGCCGGGCAGCCCGAGCTCGTGCGGGCCGCGCTCGACGCCCGCCGCAAGCGCTCCCTGCTCGCCGACGACGGCAAGCTCTTCATCGTTGCCGCCGACCACCCGGCACGCGGAGCCCTGGCCGTCCGGAACGACGAGTCCGCCATGGCCGACCGGTACGACCTGCTCGAGCGGCTCGTCACGGCGCTCGGACGCCCCGGGGTGGACGGGGTGCTCGGCACGCCGGACATCCTCGAGGACCTCGCGCTCCTGGGTGCCCTCGACGACAAGGTCGTCGTGGGGTCGATGAACCGCGGTGGCCTCCGGGGCGCGACGTTCGAGATGGACGACCGCTACACGGCGTACTCGGCGCAGGCCATCAAGGACTCCGGGCTGGACTTCGCCAAGCTCCTGGTGCGCATCGCCCTGGAGGACTCGGGCACCGCCCCGACCCTCGAGGCCACGGCCCGGGCGGTCAGCGAGGCCGCGGAGCTCCGGCTGCCGATCATGCTCGAGCCGTTCATGTCCGCGTGGCAGGACGGCCGGGTCGTCAACGACCTGACCGCCGACGCTGTGATCACCTCGATGGCGATCGCCGCGGGACTGGGGGAGTCGAGCGCGTACAGCTGGCTCAAGATCCCGGTCGTGGACGACATGGAACGGGTGATGGCCGCGACGACGCTGCCGACCCTGCTGCTCGGCGGGGACCCGTCGACCCGCCCGCTCGAGACCTACGCCAAGTGGGCCGACGCACTGGCACTCCCCGGGGTGCGCGGCCTGGTCGTCGGCCGCACGCTGCTCTACCCGCCGGACGGCGACGTCGCCGCAGCCGTGGACGTGGCCGCCGGGCTCGTCCACACCCAGGAGGCCCGTGCCGGGTTCTCCACAGAATCCCACGACCCAGCCGCTCGGCTCGCGGGCGCCACCACCATGGACTCGTCCATCCCGGAAGGAAGCAACGCATGACCACCACCGAGACCGCCACCACGACCATCGGGCACTGGATCGACGGGGCACGCGTCGCGTCGACCTCCGGCAACACGGCCCCGGTGTACGACCCGGCGCTCGGGGTCGCGACGAAGCAGGTCGCCCTCGCGAACGAGGAAGAGATCCAAGCGGCGATCGCGAGTGCGAAGGCGGCGTTCCCGGCGTGGAGCAACCTGTCGCTGTCGAAGCGGCAGCAGATCCTGTTCTCCTTCCGCGAGGTCCTCAACCGCGACAAGGCGGAGCTCGCCGAGATCATCACGAGCGAGCACGGCAAGGTCATCGACGACGCCCTCGGCGAGATCGCCCGCGGGCAAGAGGTCGTCGAGCTGGCGACGAACATCCCGAGCCTGCTCAAGGGCGAGTTCAGCGACCAGGTGTCGACCGGCATCGACGTGTACTCGATCCGTCAGCCGCTCGGTGTCGTCGGCATCATCAGCCCGTTCAACTTCCCGGCCATGGTGCCGTTGTGGTTCCTGCCGATCGCGATCGCCGCCGGCAACACCGTCGTGCTGAAGCCGAGCGAGAAGGACCCGAGCGCCGCGATCTGGCTCGCCGAGAAGTTCAAGGAGGCCGGGCTGCCCGACGGTGTCTTCACCGTCCTGAACGGCGACAAGCTGAGCGTCGACGGGCTCCTCACCAGCCCCGACGTCGAGTCGATCTCCTTCGTCGGGTCCACCCCGATCGCGCAGTACGTCTACGAGACGGGCACGAAGCACGGCAAGCGCGTGCAGGCCCTCGGCGGCGCGAAGAACCACATGCTCGTGCTGCCGGACGCGGACCTCGACCTCGTCGCGGACAACGCCATCAACGCGGGCTTCGGCTCCGCCGGTGAGCGCTGCATGGCGATCTCGGTCGTCGTCGCCGTCGAGCCGGTGGCCGACGAGCTCATCGAGAAGATCACGGAGCGCGCGGCGACCCTGCGCATCGGCGACGGTCGTCGCGGGTGCGACATGGGCCCGCTCGTCACGAAGCAGCACCGTGACAAGGTCGCCTCGTACATCGAGGTCGCAGAGCAGGACGGTGCGGTGGTTG